>Ga0206125_10001263_pt1 | contig 29820 bp, 26 predicted proteins | sample Helgoland_Spring_4_FD_148598 | JGI IMG/M metagenome (GOLD analysis project Ga0206125, IMG submission 148598) | Pelagic subsurface seawater microbial communities from Kabeltonne, Helgoland, North Sea - Helgoland_Spring_Bloom_20160331_1 | ecosystem: Environmental > Aquatic > Marine > Epipelagic ... | reverse complement strand
GGGAAATCAAACACTTCGGTAGGATGGTATTCAATGAAACTGCTTTCTGGAAGATAAATGAATCTTTTCTTTTGAGCATAATCACTAAATAAAGGCGTATTTAGTTCATAAGGATGTACATTTTGGGCCGGTACCAAGTCAACCAAAAATCCTGTGAAAAAGCCATAGTCTGACAAATTTTTATGGCCTAAGTGTCCATTGTCTACTTTTTTTAAAATTTCTTCTTCGAAGACTATGTTGGATGCCTCATTTTTAGGTTTACACGCGTTCACCATTAAGACAATTAGTAAAAAAAACAATCCTCTTCTCACACTATGTTTCACAATTAAAAGATGCAGGATCGATCACTAAACCCTCAAAATCATTAGCTACATCTAGAATGGCCGTCTTTACTCCTACTTCTTGAATACATATTTTATAATCCGGATTAAGGGTACCATTCGATAAAAGATAATTTTCTGGCACCATGCCATCCCAGATGATCTGCGGTCGATCAAATCCAAACTTCCAAAGAAACAATTTACCAAAATCATTACTCAGATTAGGAAGCCATGAAACCTCTCCGTACGTATTGTCATGTATATAAATAGCGCCTGGGTATGGGTCATATTCAAGATCCATTTTTGCCCTCTCTTCAAATATTTGTGTGCTAGATCCTGGATTCCTATTTTCTTGGGATTTTTGATCGTTCATGGCATCTATGAGTGCATAGCTCACCGCGGCTACTTCAATAGTTTTGTTATTCTCTAATTTATTGTTAGTGATCTCCACTTCTCGAGTGGCCAAAACCATGATGCCCGTTCCAGAGGGAACGGCACCCACAATATTTCCAGGTGGGGCAAAATTAAAAAAATTGTTGTCGTATACTTCATTGTCATATACTTTGATCTTTCGACCATAGCGCGTCAGACCAGGGAGATCAAAAACTAAGATACCGCCCGTATTGTTATAAGCTTGGTTATTATAGATGGATACATTTTCAGAGTTTTCACTCTCTATTCCCGCCACATTCCAATAAACTTTATTATTTCTAATAATTACATTTTTTGACTGCCCCACATAAATACCGGCATCGCTGGCACCTAAAACTTCACATGCTTCTATCAATACATTTTCACATATGACAGGATACAAAGCATAAGCACCATTTTTTTTACTTATTTCCCCAGTCCATGCTGACTTTATCCTCCTAAAAGTGATCCCCTTAGTATCCGTTACTTTGATATTATCCCCGACCGCATCTTCAATGGTAAAATCTTCAAGAATGATGTTTTCACTATTGGTTATTTTCAGACCTTCCGCTCCATTTTCCTGTATTTTAAAGGATAAAACGGTTTTATCCATACCTCTACCGCGCAAGGTAATGTTTTTTTTGTTATCAAGAATTAGGCTACTTTTAAAGATAAAATGTCCCTTTTCCAGTTGTATAACCGTACTATCTTTAGCCAACATTAATTTTGATAACAAAGCTTTTTCAATGCTTTTATAGTTCCTATAAGGGTCATGACTTGGTATGTTCTCACATCCCAATAGGGTACCCATTATCACCATCAAAAAACCATATTTGATGACCACATCTAGATTATTAAATTGTTTTTGAACTTTCATTAGAAATAAATTTAATGATAATTACCCCATCCACAGAGAAAATTGCCATAAAACACCCCTATCACCGGAGTAATACTTCAATTTATCAAAAAAAATAAACCAGCTCAATCCATAAGTACGGCATTGAAAAAATTTGGAATCCTTATCATAAAAGAATCCTAAGCCTGCCAAAAGGAGAAAATAAATATTCATCAGAAAGATGTTCGCATTAAAAGGATTCCTATTTACTCCATTGAATAAACATTACTTCCGGACTACCCAAGATTCTTTTTTACATATTAAAAAGATGGGAGATGGTCTATTTAAAATTATTTCAATATCATTGAATATGAAACAAAAAGTAATGCTTAGCTTTTGGGTAATGGCACTTTCCCTTGCCACACAAAATTGTCAACCGCAGATTAAAAATAAAACTCTGAATCCAGATCCATTGATCCAAATGATACTCATTCCGGGAGGTACTTTTACCATGGGAGGTCGATCTGATCAAGCCTATCCAGATGAATTTCCCCAACATAAAGTCTCAATTGCTCCTTTTTTTATGGATCTGCATGAAGTCTCCAATGCTGAATTCGATCAATTCACCACAGCTACGGGCTATGTTACCATAGCCGAAAAAGACATCAATTGGGATGATATCAAAGTCCAATTACCTGAGGGGACTCCCAAACCTACCGATGATATATTGAAGGCAGGTTCTTTGGTTTTCAAAGAAACAAGCAGTCCGGTTGACCTCATGGATTACTCACAATGGTGGCATTGGACCATCGGTGCTCATTGGCGACAACCTGAGGGTCCAGGAAGTACCATTGAAGGGCGAATGGATCATCCAGTAGTTCATGTCGCTTACGAAGATGCCCAAGCCTATGCCTCTTGGGCCGGCAAGCGGCTGCCTACCGAAGCCGAATGGGAATGGGCAGCCTCAGGGGGAACAATGGACAAATATCCATGGGGGAATGATCCGATCGAAAATGCTACAGATAAAGCCAACTTTTGGCAAGGTATTTTTCCTTATAAAAACCTTATTCAAGATGGCTATGGTGGGACCGCACCTGTAAAATCATTCCCATCCAATCCTTTTGGTCTTTTTGATATGGCTGGAAATGTGTGGGAATGGTGTCAAGATAGATATGATGTCACCAGCTATGCTATTGATAAAAGTAAAGGCATCATAAGCAATCCCCATGGCTCCAATCAATACAACGATCCCAGAGAGCCTTATGCCCCTAAACACATTATCCGTGGGGGTTCCTTTCTTTGTAATGAAAGCTACTGCAGTGGTTATCGCGTTTCAAGGCGAATGAGTACGAGCAAAGATTCAGGATCCAACCACACAGGATTTCGTTGTGCCAGGGACTACTAATGTTTTTGCTTGCTCAAAACAATCAGTCTAGCTAGAAATTTGATTCTAAACCTTGCTTGATAGATCAAATCTTAATGCTTTTCTATCAAAATACCAGAAAATACAATACAAGGGGAGCCATAAAGGTATTGGAGAATTTTAAGGCCTACTTTATGAAGGTAGATATGCGAAGAATCTAAAAAAATCAGAAATAAATAGAATAGACAGTCTATCCCACAAATCACGTAAAAAAAGCCTTTAGCTATATTTGAAGGCTTTTTTATACCTATTGATTTTCCAATAACCATTTACTGGAATTACAGGAGCTAATCCTCGGTTATGAGAGGTAACCAGTGATTGCCCTGCCTTGAGTTAACCACCCTTATAAAAAATAACAAAAAAGCTCAAAAACAGGTTGTATTGTCTACACATCAAAAAAAGACGAAATGAAAACCCAATTATACAAATTGCTATTGATACTCTTTTTGAGCATTAGTGCTCATGCTCAAATCTGGAAAATAGATCCCAAGCACTCCAGTATCATCTTTAATGCCAAGCATTCTGACATCTCATTTGTCAATGGAAGATTCATGGGATTTGAAGCGAAAGTGGAAGGTGGAATACCTGTAGATTTTTCGGCCGCTCGAGTGAGCTTCAAAGCTCAAGTTAGTAGTATCAGCACCGGTGCTGAAGGTCGCGATAAACACTTGAAAAATGTTGCTTTTTTTGATATGGAAAATCATCTGACGATCAGCTCTCTAAGTAAAATATTTATCAAATCAAGTGAGAACACCTACAAAGTAGTGGGTGATTTAACCGTGAGAGGTAACACCAAGGAAGTAATTTTATCCGCAAGTCACATAGGCTCAACCAAAACCCGAGATAACCTAATTAAAATAGAATTTCAGATCATAGGGAGAGTTTTTCGAAACGATTTTGACGTATCTGGCACTTCAAGCTCGGTAGCTCCGGATATTGAAATAAAATGTAATATTGAAATGTCCGAGCATGAATAATGTAATTACCATGATTGGCTCTTATATATTATAGCCCAAGTGGATTCTATCACTTAGGCTAAAATCATTAATACTTTTCTTAAAAAAAAAGGACTTATTTCATCACTTTCATCAACGATCAATCTCCTTTATTCCACCTAACTTTCAAAATTACTGCTGCATCTAATAAATCTTTAACCCCATTTTGTGCTTGTGATGTTGGGTTAACATCTGCCGATTGCAGTACATTCATCATATAAATTAATTTATTCTGAAGACCGATAATAGTTTCTTTTTCTGGAGAAACTGCACGAATGCTACCATACAATACATCCTGATCACGTGGGCTGCCCGTGCCTAACAAAGCTAAAGCAGTCAAGGATGGTTTCTTTTGTGTGACAATAGTTTCCGCCATTTGTTGTAATTCATGATAGGCCTGATAACATGCCATGCTCAAGTTATGCTGGGACTGTAAGGCCGCTGCATTGATTGACACCCGAGGATCCATACGCAAGACCAAAGGTTTTTCGGTAACCACACCATCAACCGTCAGACGGACACGATAACGTCCTGGGTTAACCATAGGACCGAATGGACCACTGGGTGTACTGTTATGAACAGCAGCGATAGAATAGGAAGCCTCAGCGCCCCTAGGTGGCGCATATTTTAAATCCCATGTAAAACGATGATGGCCAGCGCTCGTTCCCAATTCTTCAACCGGCCGCATCCAATAGGTTGGATGATGTTGGGTAGTAGTATCCACATTTACGGGTAAATCATCAGTAGCATAACTTCTTATAACCTTCCCTTCTTGATGCAGCACCTCTAGTTGTACTGAACTTGCAGCTACCGCAAGATGATAATCGAAAATAGCACCATCGGGAGGATTTTGTCCGGTGGGCTCTTCAGGTGGCAGCGGAGTGTCATGAAACATGTTATCTCTCACTCGGGTCGCTAAGGAAGGTGTAAATAAGTAAACTGACTCCTTTTGCATTTTTATCATTTCCCGTAAGGGCGCTATATTATCTAAAATCCAGATAGAACGGCCATGAGTACCTACCACGAGATCATCCTCATGAATTACCAAGTCCCTAATAGAGGTGGCAGGCATGTTATTACGAAGTGATTGCCAATGAGCTCCCTCATCTGTAGAAAAATAAACAGCTCTCTCGGTTCCTGCAAACAACAAACCCACTTGCTTTGGATCAGCCCTCACTACATTGACAGGACCGTTTGAAGGAAGGCCTTCGATAACCAATTTCCAGCTTTTACCCGCATCGAGCGTTTTATAAATATAAGGTGCCATATCATCTTTTCTTATGGCATTAATGGCAATGTAAGCTGTATTTTCATCAAAATAACTGGCGTCTATTTGAGTAACTTTATCCCATGATGAGATTTGAGGAGGCGTGACGTCCTGCCAGTTTATACCGCCATCCTTAGTTAAGTGGACGCGACCGTCATCAGTGCCTGCCCAAATAATATGGGCTGACAACGGAGACGGGCCGAGTGAATAAATAACCCCTCTGCGGGCCATCTTTTCCATCTCTTTGGTTTTGTAAATACCCACACTGGCAGGGACTTCAGGTCGTTCGTAAGTCAAATCAGGACTGATGACTTCCCAACTTTGACCCTCATTGGTGGTTTGCCACAATACATTGGTGGCAAACAAAAGTACATTGTCGTCCGCAGGATGGAACATCAATGGTAGCGTCCTTACAAACCGATAATCTCCTGAACGTACGGTCTCAGGTGTGACACTTTGAGATTGACCCGTCAATTTATTGAATCGGGTGACGCGACCACCATAAATGATATTGGAATCTTTAGGATCTGGAGCTACGTATGCATACTCATCAGCACCAATACCCATAAATTCTCTAAAACTAATTTGACCCCCATCTCCTCTACTCGCAATGCCAATGGCTCCACTTTCCTGCTGACCTCCATACACCATATAAGGAAAGTCTCCATCTGTGGCAACGTGATAAAGTTGGGCCGTGGGTTGATTGTACCAAGAACTCCAGGTTCGTCCAGCATTTACCGTGACGGTGGCACCTTGGTCGGCCACGAACAACATAATATCAGGGAAATTTGGATTAATCCAAATCCGGTGGTAATCATCTCCTCCCGGTGCTCCCTTCAGGGAACTCCATGTTTTCCCTCCGTCAGCAGAGGTATAGGAAGCCACATTACCCACATACAATCTATCAGGATCTTTGGGATGTACTTTGATCTCAGCGAAGTCTCCTCCTCGACCCCAAAGCCTTCTATTGCCATGTAAAAAAACCCAACTTTCTCCCCCGTCTATGCTTTTGTAAAGCCCACCTGCTTCGCGTGCATCTACTAGCGCAAACATAAGATTTGAATTACTGGGTGCAATGGTAAACCCTATCCTGCCCAAACCTTGCTCAGCCCCTGGCAATCCCATTTCTATTTTTCTCCAATGTTCACCACCATCTGTCGACTTATACAAACCACTATTAGGACCTGACCAATTGGCATTTTCCCAGGGTCCTTCCTGATGTTGCCACATATCTGCAAATAGTATTTCAGGATTATTCGGATCAAACTCTACCTGTATCGCACCGGTATACTCATCAAGGTAAAGTACCTTACGCCAATTCTTGCCTCCATCATCCGTTTTAAATACGCCACGCTCTTCATTGGAACCATAAGGATGTCCCAAACCTGCTACAAAAACAAGTTCTGGTTGGGTAGGATGAATGACCACACGACCTACCTGCTGTACATCTGATAATCCGATATGAGTCCAACTTTTCCCTCCATCGATACTTTTAAAAATACCGTCTCCAACACCCAAATCTGGACGATGTAGGCCTTCACCAGTACCTACGTAAAGAACCTCAGGCTGACTCTCTGAGACGGCGATATCCCCAATGGATCCAGTAGAAACATCATCGAATATCGGATTCCATGTGCGGCCAAAATCATCGGTTTTCCAAACACCACCATTGTTCACCCCCATGTAAAAAATACTGGGTTGAGAAGGCACACCAGTCCCTCCTACGGTTCTACTGGCCCTAAAGGGACCAATCATACGATAGTCTAAATCTTTATAATCCACTGGGTCAATGGATTGTGCACCTAAGATGTAAGGAGAGAGGCCGCAAGTAATGAGTAGAAGCCAACTGATTCGTCGGAAGAATGGGGATTTAAACATAAAAAAGTAGTTAATTGAACGTATCAATTACTTGAACGCGTACAAATAATATAAGCATAGCTTTAGCCTATATTTCTCAAGAAAGATAACATTTATACCTCAAAAGACAAAAACTGACGCTACTTACAGTAGAGTACCACCAAAATCTTCAATAAAGAAAATCACAGTATTATTTTCAAAATGTTCATGATACGTACAGATCAATATCCCGATATTATCAACAGGTGAGGTGGTAAATATTTGTGCTCAGCCCCCATAATAAACTCAAACCACAGCCAAACATTTTTTAAATAGTTATAATAGTTTGTTCTTATCGAGATTAATTTTTCCCGACCAGAATTTACCTAACAATCTATCGTTTAACTGCTATTAACCAAGAGAAATCACAATAGAATAAAGTTTTTATTGCCTTATTGATAGAATAATTAAGATATAAGCTTAAAGTTAAGGTGAGAAATTAAAAACAAAATACAAACAAAATTACCTTTTACTTAGTGAGATTTACTCTAAAAAAAATCAGAAGGTAAGATAGAGCTGATGACATTGAATCTTGGGAAAACTTATCAGAATTTTTTATTTTAAATTCACTTCGTAGTTTATAAACATGCATGGGCTATTCTCTCATAAATATGAGATTGTTGTGAATTCAACATTCCGGATATTCAACCATTTTACCAAAACAAACTTAACAACAATAGATATCGTGAAGTTATTTCAACTTTCATCAAAAATTATAATTAATCGAAGACAATATGGGGATTACTCCTCTTCCTTGTAATATTAAAAAAGAAATAATATATGAATTAGCTAGAAGAAATACACTAATTGTCAAATTTAATATTATTAGGATTAAACCCCATCTACATAGAAAATAGCTTCTCTCTCTGATCTATTACCTAGCTTATCTTCAGCTATTATTTTTAATCGAACAAGCCGCTTGCTGTTAGACCTATTAACTTCAGAAAGATCTACACTTTGTCTGTTGTCGAGCTTTAATAAAGGCCCACTATCAATTGAATAGAAAATATTTTCTGTTCCTACATCTTTATCTGTGGCACTTAAAAACATAGCCGTATAAGAAGGGTATAATTTAAATCGACCCATTTCATCATCAATCTGTGATGATGCCTCAACACTAAAAGAGTAGTTTATCTCTGGTGGTGTGTTGTCAATATGAAAGCGTGAAACTGTTACTCTCTCTTCATTGTTAACATTGTCTGTTGAAAAAAAACTGATCGAGTGAATACCCTCTCCATTTACGCTAAACTCTCCTTCATATTCACTATTCTGACCTTCATCAATAGCAAATGAAGTTGTACTTATGCCAGAACCATTATCCAATGGCTGGAAATTAATTTTTGTTTTACTTGTGACATACAACACTTGTGATTTGTAAAATTGTGGTATTCCAAAATCAATGTTTGTCGTAGGCGCGTCATTATCCATGTGAACAAATAGGTATTTCTCTTTTGAAGCGTTACCTACTCTATCCTCAGCATAGTAACTAATAGTATCTAATCCGAACATGGCAGGTAAAACAATGTTATCACCATAAATAGATTTTCTTGATCCATTCACCCGGTAATAAACTGCATCAACTCCAGACTTATTATCGTCACTAGTGAGGGTTATCAGAGTCCTCCGTGAGACATAATTAACATTACTCGATGCTTTGTGCCGGTCACCGGTGATCATTACTTCAGTTTCGGGTGGGATTTTATCAAGATAAAAGTCAAACGTGTTTATTTCCTCTTTATTTTCTACGTTATCGATTGAGTAATATTTGACAGTATGCTCACCGTCCTCAAGGCTTTTAAAATTGATTTTTCCCATGATTCTATCTGTACCTTCATTAAAGTACGCATGCGTTTCTCTAACTCCAGATAAGTCATCATTACCAGAAAAGAGAACACGAGTATTGGGTGACATAACATTTCTTTCATATACTCTCCCTTCAAAATATTTAGAAGTGGTTGGTGGGCTCAAATCTGAGACAAAATTTACGCTTTGAGTGTTTTCGACGTTGCCCACATTATCAGTTGCGTAGAAATAGACCGTGTAATCTCTTTCCATATCAGGTTTCAGACTTACATTGTAATTTTGATATCCACCGTTTAAGGCAAAATAAGTTTGTTGAACACCCGCAATCCAATCTTTCGATGATAACGAAATTTGTAAGCCTTGACCATAATATGTGACTCCATCTTTAGTGAAACTAGGAGCTCCAGCAAAGTCAATTTTAGAGGTGGGAGGAACTCCATCAGCATAAATTTCGTACAAAATTTCCTCTTGAGGACTTTTTGTTCTTTTTGTATCTTTATTCACCGCCCATTTGCTTCGAATGAAGTTTATTCCTTCCGTATCTAGATACATTGGATCGGCAAAATCAGGCGTTCCTTTGCTATGAAAATTATAGTTTTCTCCGTCAGGTTCTACACTGAATTTAAGGTAAAGAGGCATTTGCTTTTGCACATAAATATTACCATCTTTTTGAAAAACCTTTTTCTGATGTATTGGTTTTATCGGCTCCTGAGAAAAGCTTTCAAAGCATAACAAGCTTAATAATATCGGAACTAGCTTATTGATCATGATATTTAATGTACATTACTGGTTTGTTATTATAATTAAAATTCAATCCTGAACAGATAATTGATTGTGTATGCTCGTTTACTGAAATGAGTCCATGATCGAAATAATGGGTAAGATAAAAATAAAAATAATATAGTTGCAAATATAAGGCTTGATTATTTCTGTATACAACGATCTTCCTAGTTTTTTACTAGTCTCACCTAAAGGCTTGAGGAGACATTTCAATCAGTGATTTCAAAGTTAGGGTCAAAGAGTTAGATATAAGGGATCAAGAGGTCTTCGAAAAAGGATTTAATCATAAAATAATTATTTTTTTAATTGATTTTTAATTGAATAGGTAAGTATGTGAATCGGTATTGCTTCAGCATTATCGGTTAAACCATATCTCCACTTGACGCCACCAAGAATTATCAAAACACCCATCGTTACCCATTTATAAAGTCATTTATACGGCCTCAAGTACCCTACTTTATAAGACAATTTGGACTCTCATGGGCTAGCGCGAAAAGGCTCATACGGATATTATCCACTAACCTCGAGAAGTAGGCTCCAATTTAAATAAGAGCCCCAAATTATTCTTGCCCTTGGTATTTATCTAAATCATATTAAATTACTCAAATATATGGATAAAAACAAAAGTAAATATGGGTACTAAAGTCACTTTTTCTGGACAAGTCTTAGTTGTAATTTTATTACAATTCACCTTTTCTGTGAATGGGCAACAAATTGTTGGTCAATGGAAAACCATAGACGATGAAACGAAAAAAGAACGGTCTATTGTAGAAATTTATAAGGTGGGTGATCGTTATTCAGGTAAGATCATTAAGCTCCAAAGAAGTTTAGAAGATGATCCAGATCCGGTCTGTGACTCCTGCGATCCTGATGACTCTAGATATTTACAAAAAATCATTGGTATGGAAATCATACAAGATATGGCCTTTGATAAGTCTTCAAATGAATATGTTGATGGTACTATTCTAGATCCCGAAAGCGGAAGTGAGTATCAATGTAAGCTGTGGCTGTCAGAGGAGGGTACCTTAAAAGTACGGGGTTACATTGCCTTTTTTTACCGAACCCAGACCTGGCTTCCCGTCTCGGTCACAGGGGAATAACTCATATGCCCCCCCAGTAATCATTCCTTGCTTAAATGAATCCTAATAAGTCATCTCAGTACGCCTTAAAAAAGATCTTATTCCTGAAATCAGGAGGCATTAATTATCAGCCCTCTTGGCCTCTCGCGCAGGTCTAACCTTGGAATCAATACAGATATCCCTATTGAACTGGCGGTATACAGATATTGATCCATCATGATATCCAAGCCTATAGCTTTTGCCGAATCTACCATGGGCCCCGGCATAAATAGAAATTTTACCCATTGAATATCTCTGAAAGGTAATCGCTGGAGTGGCTCCAAATTATTTGGTTGACAGTAAATAATTCAAATTCAATAATGAAATAAGATCAATGCATTCACCCAAGAAATTGACATTGATTTATATTGCTCAATATGGTTGCCTCCCCATTGAGCTCTATTAAGAAATTGGGCTCATCACCATCATAATAAATCATGATAAAAATAAAAAAGGGTACGAGCATAATAGCCAAAACCTTTTTTTGTACTATTGTAATGCCTCTAGCGGTAAATGAGGATAGTGATAAGAAGGTATTTCATCTAACTATTCAAATAACATTAGGTACTCATTGTCTTCTCAAATCATATTACATCGTTTAACTTAGTTCAACAAAATAATAGACGTCCTCATCCAGAAATAACCTATGAACTTTATTCACGATCCCGTATATGTCTTAATGATATTATGTCTCGTCATTGTTTTAGGTGTTTATGCCGCCAAAACTACATTTGGGAAAAAATTTGGTGCTGCATTAATCATCATCTTATTAGCCGCTGTACTGGCCAACCTAAAGCTCATCCCCTCGGCCTCAAATAGTATCGACCTCTACACCATCATTTTTAAATATGTAGCTCCCATTTCTATTTTTTATTTACTCCTTAATATCAATCTAACTTCAATTAAACAAGCAGGATTTCCAATGGTCGGCTTATTTCTGATTGGATCCTTAGCAACTACCTTGGGCATACTGCTGTCGTGGTTTATCTTATCACCTGAAAAAGTATTAGGTGAGGATGGAAAAGTGATTGCTGGTATGCTGACAGGCACTTATACAGGAGGGAGCCTTAATTTCAATGCGGTTGCCTTAGAATATGGATTTCAAGAAAAAGGCATATTATACGCGGGAACCATTGCCGTTGATAATGTCATCACCACAATATGGATCATCGCTACCTTGGCCTTGCCCGCTTTTATAAATCGTATTTGGAAAGGTACAAAAACTTCAAAAGCAAAAGCTGATTTTTTGAATAAAACTCCTCAAGAAGCGATAGGCATTGATTTAACCTCATTGATTTGGTTAACTTTTCTAGGTATTACTGCTTACTACGTCTCGGATATTCTTTCGACCTTTTTAACACAAATACCATCCATCCTTATCCTCTCGACGATAGGCATAGGATTGGCACAAACCAAATTCGTATCCAAAATAAAAGGCAGTCATCATCTGGGCTTGTATCTGGTCTATCTTTTCTGTGCTGTAATCGGTGCTTATTGTGAACTGAATGCCGTCAGTGAACTCAAAGAAATTGGCATCATTTTGTTTCAATTTACGGGTTTAGCGGTCTTATTGCATGGTCTCATAGTCATACCTATCGGGGGCTACTTCTACCGTGATTGGGAAATGATTGCCATCGTCAGTCAAGCCAATATTGGTGGAGCCACCACGGCGATTGCCCTAGCAGAAACCTTTGACCGAAAAGAGTTAATACTGCCTTCCATTTTGGTGGGAACCTTAGGAAACGCTTTGGGCTCCTATTTAGGCTTTTTTGTGGTTTATGTACTTTGATATTGGATTTTATAGTGAGCACATTTCGATGATCTTTTTAATTTTTACTTTTTTGTACTTCCAATGATAACATACTTTACTTATGTGTACTAAAAGCACTAATAAGTTAATTAAAAGAAGATTAGAAATCCTAAAGACCCACAGACTTCACATTCAGAAACACCAAGAGTACTACTGCTCATTTAGTATAATATCTTTCTATTAGCATGTTCATATTAATGTGCTTAAATCTCTTTTTCTCGATATAACCGGTTACTTCTCAAAGTTCATATTCGGAAAGAAAAAACTGAATTTATTCTAAAAATTCAATTACTTGAAAATGATTTACTTACAATAAATAGTTATTTTCATTAGTAAAATAGGTATGATATCTTAGCGAAAAGTCATTCAAAATTTACATGAAGCACATCAAATACCTTCTACTTTTAAACTTAGTTTGTATCCTAGGATGGACGAACTGCTCGGTACAAAAATCAAATAAAGAAAAAACTCTTGACATAGGTACCCCCTTTCAAGGAGGTATTATATTTTATCTTTTCCAAGAAGGAGATAATGGATATAGACCAGGAGAATTACACGGTCTTATAGCGGCAACTGAGGATCAAGCCACCGAAATTGAGTGGGGTTGTTATGGTGCTCAAATTAAAGGAGCCAATGGAACTGTCATAGGCACAGGAGCACAAAATACTTTAGCAATTTTATCGGGATGTATTGAGGTTAAAATTGCAGCTAGGGTCTGTGCTGAATTAGTATTAGCTGACTATAATGATTGGTTTTTGCCCTCAAAAGATGAATTGAATTTGTTGTATCTCAATAAGGATGTGATCATCAGTCTTGGTGATTACTTTTATTGGAGCTCCACAGGATACGGCGGATTCAATGGCTGGGGACAAGATTTTTTCAGTGGTTACCAATACGGTAACTTTGATGAATACGGCTACGGCCATGTTAGGGCAATTAGGGCTTTCTAATTATTAAATTATATTTTCCGTATTATATTCACATTTATGAAAAAATTTAAATTCAAAATGAGGAAATCTGTGGCTTATATAGGTCTTTTATTTTTTTCCTGCCTGTCTTCCAAGGAAGAACGTCATCTTTCAGAGGTGAACCCTCAAGTCATCGCTTACTACGCTGGTGATGAAAAATCAATTGATGAATTTAACTTGGAGGGTGTCGACCAGTTGATTTACAGTTTTTTACACTTAAAGGGGAATCAATTGGCCATTGATAATGAAGCAGACAGTCTTACTCTACTGAATGTAGTGAATCAAAAAAAGAAATATCCAAAATTAAAAGTTTTAGTGTCTCTAGGTGGATGGGGAGGTTGTAAAACCTGCTCGGATGTTTTTAGTACAGAAGAGGATAGAATCGCCTTTGCCATTTCTACAGCTCAGATCATCGCTTCATACCGAGCAGACGGCATAGATCTAGATTGGGAATATCCAGGGATTTCTGGATTTCCGGGGCATAAGTACCAACCTGAAGACCGAGAAAATTTTACTGACTTAGTCGTGCAGTTAAGAAAATACATGAAAGAAGGAGATATCTTAAGTTTTGCTGCAGGCGCTAATTCTGATGGCTATTTTGAACAGTCCGTCGAATGGGATAAGGTGATGCCTTTGGTTGATAATGTCAATCTTATGACCTACGATTTCTACGGATCCGGCTCGAGCAAAACAGGTCATCACACCCCGCTAGGGTCTGATCAATTTAAAGAGGGTTCTGCCATATCTTCCATCCAGGCATTAATAAATATGGGTGTAAAGCCGGAGAAAATAATCATTGGCGCTGCTTTTTACATCAAAACATTTAAAGAGGTTCAAAATATCAACAACGGCTTTGATCAAAATGCGGTTTCCAGTAAGAGTTATAATCAAATAAATTTTGAGGAGGTAAGGTCTAATTTTAATTTTCATTGGGACACTTCAGCCAATGCCCCTTATGCATACGATAGCATCAATAAAATTTTTGCTACCTTCGATGATTACAAATCCATCCAACTTAAATCTCAATATGTACTAGAGCACAATTTAGGTGGTATCATGTTTTGGCAACTTATGAATGATAAAAAGCAAAATGGTTTGTTAAAAACCATGTTAGATGCAATGAAAAAAAATTAAGCCCAAGCGATCTCTTCCCCTTTTATTTTAGATATCCAGTCTCCATTTGTTACAATGAAGACTTTTACCATTCACTTTCAACAAAGGCCTGAAGACCTAGACTTAGGGTGAAAAGTAAGTTTTAATCCTTTTAAAAAGGGAATTGATGGTACTCGTAAGAGTTTCTATCAATAATTACTTTAGATTTAATAATTTCCCATCTTGCACCCAAATCTCTTGTCCAACCTGCACGGTCGCATCTGTAAAGAAATTCCATCGCACATAACCTCCCTCCACATTTCCACCCAATTCTGAATTGTCGCCTAATGATAATCTGACTACACCAGCACCATAGCCATAATATGGGATCCAAGGTTTGTCTTCGGGTATGGCAAGCAATGGATTAAATCCCATGGCAAATTCCCGGAAAGAATGGCCTGCGGTTCCTGCTGTTTCTAACTCAGCCTTAACCGCTTCTAAACCACTTGTAGCTTTGATGGTAACTACTTTTCCTGCAAGAAAAGTGAGTACTAAATCTTCGACCTGCTGGCCATTCCACATCGCGTTAGGAAATGCAATAGTCCCTTCTACTGTCTCCTCTAGTGGAGCCACACGAATCGCCCCAGCTGGCAGCTCGATCTCTCTATCAATCAAGTTGCGCAGTTGTCTCCGCTTGGAAGATGCATCACCATCTTGTTTAGTAACAGGACGATTACCTATCGTAAATTTAATATTTGTCCCAAGAGGCGTAGTTACTGTAATCCATTGATTTCGAATGGCTGCTTCAAAACTCCGTTGTACGGTTCCAAGTTTGAGGTAATCGGTCGCAAGGAAAACGTTCTGATAATGTTCGTTTATAGCACTATCTATTTCTCGAATTTCTCCAGACAGCTCATAAGCTCCGGACCAGTGAAAATGTATGGTTCTTCCTTTATCCCTTTTCAGCACATCCTGCATAGCAGCATATTCAACATGAAGAGGATTCGCACCAGGCAGCATGACACCGAGATCAACCTGCATCAGATGATGGATCAAATCTTCTTTACTTTTTCCTTTCGCTTGTTCAATAAAATCAGTCTTCCAGTCCGCGGGACTTGAAGAAGAATCTACTGAAAATGTGCCTAGATAGATGGCTCCGATTTCATGAATTTTCTTTGCCAACAAGAATATAAGTGGATCAAAGCTTCCAGGCTGAGCCATCAATACTACTTTTTCGCCTGCTTCTAGGTCACTTCTTTCTAGCAACTTTGTAGCAATAGCTTCCCAATCAGGGAACGATTTGATTTGAAGGGTTGAGGCTTCTTTTTTTTGACAGGCCAACCAGCAAAAAGAGATGAGTAGAATGAAACTTGATAAGGCTAATTTTTTCATAAGTGAATACTTTTTTTACCACAGACTGCATTTGTTATAACTAAATTAGGCTTTTTCTAAGCGCCGATAAAATTAAAAGTTTAAATATAAATTTTATGTTTTGATTTAAAACTCATTTTCGTTGAAGGTGTGATAAATAAATGGTTCAATATCTGATTTTTTTACCAGCGGCAGGTATAAAATAGAAATCTGAGAGGCTTGAAAGCATTCAGCAAGGAAGACGTTTCCCCTATTTTTCAACTAAATGCCATGATCAGCCTATATAAAAGACTTCTCTCCACGACGTGAGAAGGACTCTACCGACCGATAGATCGCCGAACTGTAAAATTGATTTGAAACTTCTTCAAAATTGAGAGATATGCTTTATTTTAAAAGTGATCAATCTGTTTTTTGATGGACGTAGGTGAACCCTGTAGTTTGTTTAATTTACTAGAAATCTTTTATCAAATACAAAATAATCAGATTCAAAATAGATGAAAAAATTTATTTTATCTGTCCCTTTATTTCTGACCTTTTAATGCTTTGGCAGCTGATACAAGGAAAATTTTAATTAATTAAAGCAACTTGAAGGAAAATGGGTTGAAACATTAAACCGTACAAATGTGTCTCAAGTCCCACAAATTTGAATTACAGTATTTGTTGCAATGGAAGTACCTTACTTGGAGAAAATAATGAAGAAGGTACCGAAATGATGACCATATTTAATTTACAGAATGAACAAATTTTGTTCACTCATTATTGTGGTACACTCAAGAGACCCGTGTCAGAATTAAAAGAAAATAATAAGAGTCTAATTACCTTTATCACCAACCAATACAAGAGCATTTTAAACCAAAATAAGAATTTTTATAGGCTCTTGGGAAATTAATTTAATGCCAGAAAATAAAGATACTTTTATTTATCAATACACTTAGATTCTATGTCGTATAAGTCATACTTATCCATGATTTTCTCGAATATTTAGTTGATTAATGTATACTAAAATGAATAACTAATAAGTTAAAAGTCATCTAACATTTTCTCGCCTTTAGCTTAATTTTTAGCTAATATTATTGTGCTTTTGGATATAAAATACTTTAAAAAGTAGTAGCCTTATACCCCATTAATGTGATCCATAACTAAAATTAGACATGTTCAAATGACGCCTAATCTTCATTCAATTTGTTTTATAATCTTGACTTTTTCTCTGAATCAATCAGTCATGGCACAGGCACTTGTTGATGTAGAAACAGGTTCCGTAATGACAGGCTATAATGATATTCGCATTCCAGGTGATCTTGGGACCCTATTCTCTCTTAAAGATGATCTGAAGTCCAAAACAAAAATATTTTATCGCTTGAGAGCTAGCTATACCTTGCAATCACGTCATACAATTTCTTTATTGTATGCCCCTCTCGAAATCAAATCAGCGGGCCGAGTACCCGATAAAATTTCCTTTAACGGAGTCTTGTTTGATGCTAATACTGACCTTAACAGTATTTATAAATTTAATTCCTACCGGTTGACCTACCGCTATCATATAATAAGCCAAACTAAGATTATTTTGGGTTTGGGATTCACGGCAAAAATCAGAGATGCCAACATCCGCCTTTATTCGACCAAACAAACTACTGAGCGGACCAGTATGGGATTTGTCCCTATCATTAATTTTAACTTCGAGTGGAACATCAATGAAGCCTGGGGCCTCCTTCTGAATAGTGATGCCCTGGTTGCGCCACAAGGTAGAGCCGAAGATATTCAGCTGGCGATAAACTATCAATACTCTGATCCTTTAAATATCCGAGTGGGGTACCGGATGCTTGAAGGGGGTACAGACAGTAATAGCGGCTACGGTTTTGCCTTATTCCACTATGCCTCTGTTGGATTCTCATATACAATGAAAAAAGGAGGGACAAAAAAAGACATATAATAAATAGGAGGCTTTAAAATATCATGAGATCATCAGAGCGGATATGAAACTACTGGTAAGCTACCCATGAACTGCATCTCCTTTCACATACTTCTTTCAACTTAGAAATAAGTTATACTTAGACTGAATTGAGTACTTTTCTATATATCTGAATAAAGTACTTAATTTGTATTTTCGAATTAGTCCATTTATTAAATATATAGCTGGTTTAAATCAATTTATTTACCACTCCATCCAATGAAACTTCTCAAAAAATTCCTACTATTAGCTTCGGTTTATCTAATAGGATGCGGTGGCTGTTCGGTTCATCAATCAAACGTCAATGAAACCATCGGCATCGGTCAGATCCACCAAGGAGGTATTATATTTTACCTGTACCAAGAAGGCGATATTGGATATATTGAAGGTGAACAACATGGTCTTATTGCTGCACCAAGTGATCAATCAAAATCTGCAATTTGGGGTTGGAATGATATTAAAATTTCAACAGCCGACGGGGTTATCATAGGTGCAGGCTTAAAGAACACTTTAGATATTATCGCTGGTTATAGCGAGGCTGGCATCGCTGCCGCGCTCTGTCATAGACTTTTATTGGAGGGCTATGATGATTGGTTTTTACCTTCTAAAAATGAATTAAATTTGTTATATCGCAATATCGGCAAAGGAAACTCCTTGGGTTTAGGTAATATCGGAGGTTTTGTCAATGGCAACTATTGGTCTTCCACTCAGTATAACGAATACGACGCATGGCAGCAAAATTTTGGCTACGGATACCAAACCCCCATTAATAAACATGGAACAAAATATGTGAGAGCTATTAGAACTTTTTAATACTCATCTTCTCTTAATGAATCTTCATGAACTCACTTATAGGCTTTGACTTTTTAGGTGAGTATTTATCCTGTTAATGCAAAACTATAAGAGGTTTAGCTTTGGTTGATATTAATCAATAAAAATGATTAATACGGGCCTTCTCATTTCCAAGTTAGATGAGCCTATTCGCCAAAAGAAGATAGGTAGTAGAAAAATTTATGATAGTTAACCATATTGCTTTACTCTTAGTTTATAATTCATTCATAAAAAAATGAAAAGAATTGCATTCTTTCTGATTTTATCAATATTCAGCTTATTTGCCTTAGGACAATCTCTGGAGAAAGGAAATTTATTAGGTCTACATGTTTTAGATATCACATTAAATGGCGGAGTTACTTCTCAACAATTTGAGGATTATTATATGAATACGGTGATTCCCAATTATGACCAAGCCTATCCTGGAACTAAAATATATTTGGCAAATGGATTTGGAGGTGAATATAAAGGCTCTCTGAGTATGATTTGGATATTAGAATCAATAGCTATGAGAAATACTTATTTTGATAGTAATGCCAAGGAATTGAGCTAAGAAACACAAGATATTTTGAAGTCGGTTGATAGTGGCCTTGCACTTTTAGGAAGCTGGACTTCCAAATTTACGGATTGCTCCATTCGATAAAAGGATGTTTTATTTCCATCAATCCTATTGATCAGTAACTTAGTTAGTCTGATCAGGACTTTTTGACTACTTCTCGCCCTTACAATCGTTCCATCCAACATTGTATTTGGCAGATTTAAAGAAGAGCACAAAGCTCTTCGCTCCTAGTGTTTTAAAAGTTACTTTTAGTAGACTGATACATTTTCATCACCGCTCAAAACCTACCTCATAAAATACTTAAATCTGAGATAATGCTTACTTTTTTAAGGAAGTAATACTGGAGAAATTTGAGGCTTATTTTGAGGTTTTAGCATTAGAAATATTTCATTTAGTGTTGGGGTAAGTTTTGATTCTTGATTTTACGCTATGCCCAATATACCTATGGCTGACCTTAAACAAAATAAGAACTACAAAACCACATCCCTATCGGTATAAGAAGGAAGGTGAACTCTTTGTGGTCAAAAAATGTCTTAATAATGAATACAAGTTCAAATTATTAACTTCTTAAAATATTATGAAAAAATTAACAATTATTTTTACAATCATTTTGTCCATATTTTCAAAAAATGTAATGGCTCAGGGCGAACACCCCTCAAATAAGCAAAGCGAACATCCTTCAAATAAGACAGCTTCTAATACAATAGTTGATGTCGCCGTCGGCAATAAAGATTTCTCAACTTTAGTAACCGCTTTAAAAGCTGCTGATTTGGTGAGTGCTTTACAAGGATCTGGTCCTTTTACTGTCTTTGCTCCGACGAATGACGCTTTTGCTAAAATCGATGCAGAAACACTAGGTTCTTTACTAGAGAAAAAAAATCAAAAAGTATTGGCAAATATTTTAACATATCATGTCATCGCTGGAAAATTAGTTGCTGCTGATGTTGTTGCCGCTTTGGAGAAAGGTAATGGCTCGGTGGTATTAACAGCATTAAATGGCGAAGCAATTACTGTCATGCAAAAAGATGGAAAAATATGGTTGAAAGACTCAAATGATAACTATTGTGAAATTACTGCAACAGATGTCATGGCTGATAATGGTGTTATTCATGTAATCAACAAAGTTGTTATGCCTAAAAATGATTAAACCCAAGTTATTTTATTAATAAAGAAGCCCTCAATAAATTGAGGGTTTTTTTATTCGTTTTTAACAAAAAAATCATCAATCCTTTTGCAAATAAGATCGAGGCATTCACATCATCGGCTATGTTCTGGAACTCCTTTCATACATTTCTTTGATGCAAGGAGGATAGACTTTTTCAAAACAAAATATTAATTGATAGATCAAAACACTATGACCATCATTTTAAGAGAAATATGATTGTCAAAACCGATTCAACCTCCATATTATTCACATTCAAGATCATCAATGCGGCAGCTTTCTCCCACTTAAGTCACTCCCCATCTCCTTTCAAATTCATATCGGCAAATACATACTCATCTGAATACTGATAAACAACTGTTGAGAATTTATAGTTTCTTCTTACACCGCTTCTTAACTTATGCGTAGGCCAAGTCCATTACACAAAATTAAATTGGAATTAAGCAATACCTTCGGATGAGAAGTATTCACTGTGAATATGAAATTTCGAAGACTCTCTTGTAATTGGAAAATGAAAAAAAATGATAACCTACTGACGACTTCTAACTATTATAAAATTTGTAGACAATTTCTTTTAATAATGATTTGTCTAGGTTGACATCCAAGGAATGAGTAATATAAATTGAAAGGTCCTTAACTACCTCGGCACGATAACCCAATTTAACGGCAATACTTTCACAAAATTTAATTTCTTGTTGATGAACTTTATTATCTATCTTCATTAGTCTGATGACATCAAGGATAAGTTCTAATTTCGCCTCTTTAGGCAAATCATTCATTGCCTCTAGAGGCTTTGGATCTTTGATGAGCTCTTGTACTTGATCTACATTGAGACCATTTTCTTTACCTATTCCTATAATCATTTTTTGCTCTTCTTCAGAGATATGACCATCTGACTCTGCTAAGTGCACCAGTACATTTAAAACTCTATTTAGATCTGCTTTTCTATAATGTAGAATAAGTTCAGGATCATTTTTCATATCTGTTTGCTGGGACTTATGTGCTTTATTAATCATCATTATATAACCCAAAAGGTACAAGATAAATATTGAGGCCCCAATAGTAAACATCACTATATTTTCCATTGCTTTAAGATTTAGTCTTTAATTTTTTTGATCGTTATGATGAGCCCTCCTCTGTCTTAATGCAATAGATGCTGATAAGATTGACGGAACCCAGATACCAACAAAAATTCCCTCTAGTTGATGACCAGTAAACCACAGTGTAACGGAATATAAAAATGATAAAAAGGCTAAAATGATTGGGTAATAAATTCCCCAAAATTCAATGATTTTATTCATAAATTTAATTTAAGCTAATATAACAATATAATTGTGAAATTCCTTACCGACTTAGGATTATTAAGAGATGAAAAAATGAATTTTAATGAGGAAGAAAAAAAATCTCTAGCAACCAATTCCCTCTGGAGTGTAAAGAGAGGACTGATACTTGAGATCCTCTTTGGGAAAAATCCAAAGATCCGTAAAGTTCCTACTCAAAGTTATCAATGAAGTCGCTCCAACGCACCTTTTAAAATTATATCGATAAGCAAATACCCAGTTGAATCCACTGAAACGCATCTACAAAGGATTTGTGCTTTTTCTTCTTATTTAACTTCTTGATTTTGTCATAGCTCAAACCCATTGCACAAAAATAAATTGGGCCTAAGTCAAACCTTCGAGTGAAAATAATTCACGGAGGATGAAATGGTTTTCATTTATCCACAGTTTAACTAAATTGTGCAAAGAAACCATTGTCTCAATGAAGCATCTTTTCATCTAAATTATTCTTTGTTCAATTAGATTGAATAGCTCTTTTGCGCAGAAACCTTATAATGCCTATCAAGGGGGTATTGTATTTTACCTCTTCCAATAAGGAAATCCTGGATATGTAGGAGGAGAAGTACACAAATTGATTGCGGTTACTGAGGATCAAATAATAATCGACAAATGGGAGAAATAGAAGATGGCACTGTATGGGGTTGTTATGAAAATTAACTTTCAGGAGCAGATGGACTGTGATAGGTACCGGAGCACAGAATACCCTAGATATTTTAACTGGTTGTAGCAAAGTTAGAATAGCCGCTAAACTAGCTACCGATTATGAAGTAATAGTAGATGGAGCTACCTACTATGATTGGTTTTTGCCTTCAAAGAATGAGTTAGCTATATTATATCAATATAAGAATACAATTGGGAGTTTTGATTATAACCTTTATTGGAGTTCTACGCAGTACGTTTATTACCTTGCGTGAATTTATTATTTCACAAATGGTTCCTAGATCCTGAGCTCTAGTAAGACCAGTAATAGCACTGTTCGTGCAATTTGGGCTTTTTAACTATTTGATACCACGAGAGGGTTAATTTTAGTTTTGGGAGTCATTTTCTGCTCTTAAGTATTTACTTTTTCGTTAACTACCGAATAAGTCTATTCTGATGCAGCTTCATAATAGCTTTTAATTTGGTATACATGCCTCTGTTTTAAAGGAGTTTAACAGTACTTGTGAGTATTTCTCAAAAGAGGTGATACAAAAGGTATTTGGGCTTATTTTGAGTTACTGAGGTAAACATGGCTATTTACTTTGTTAAGAAAAGCTTTACCTAAAGTTTATCCTTGGGGTTACCTTTAATTCATGTATGGTATCAACGAAACATGGTTAAATACAAATCTGTTCATAATTAGATTTTTGGTGTAAAGGATTCTAACTGATTAGCGTTAGAATCCTTTTTTTGACTGATAAATGTATGTTGTAAAATAAAAGTAGGGTTTTTTAAATATGAATTAAGCGAGAGTTTCAACGCCTATCAAGCCATCCTTAAAACTTTCCACACTTCGAGTCGATCCGGTGCACACCAGAGAATCCATACTTTTAACGCTAAACAATTTTGAATTTCAAAAGGTAAACAGTTACTTTAGCCAGTAATGAAGGGATCTAAAAAAGTACATAAAATCATATTTGTAATCTTATTAATGAATTTAATTTGGATTATCTCTTGTGCTGAGACAAAACAAAATATTAACTGTGTTTGTTATATCTACGAAAATGGTGTGCAAACCCAAATAGATGAATCTGTCATTGTACAAGACAGTAGCCCATTTAGTCAGTATAAAGCTGGTAATGAATGTGAGTCTAAATCCTACTTTACCGATGACGACAATTATTCTGTTTGCCAACCATTACAAGTGGGCAATGATCCAAATAATTGATAAAGCATTCTCTTCAACTATAAAATAAAAAGTACTCTATGGCATAGCTGCGACCTTAGCTACAAGCGGTTGTGAAAATTCGAATGTATGATATCAGTCAGAAATAATCTCCTTATTTTTGCCTTATGGCAAAAATAATCATGATACCTAGCAATTAATCTATGATGAAATTCTAAAGAACGACTAAACAAACTTCATTAACTGAAAATAAACATTAACTAACCAAAATCAGAACCTACCTCCTCTCCTTTATGATTATCCTAATAAATCTACTCCCTAATGCTCAGGCAAATGTGTAACGTCAATAAAAAGCAACTTGATAAAGAAAGGATTACTACAACGTTATAATACTTAAATCTAGTATGAATACAGCCGTTTTAATGGAGGTTAATAGTACTTGTAAGTGTTTCTTTAAACAGGTCAAATTAGAGAATTTTGAGGTTATTTTGAGGTGTTAGAGTGCGAGGTATTTCATGCGGTATAGAGGTGAGGATAATCATTTATAATGAATTTTAGCATAAAAAGTGCTCATCACTAATTGCTTCTATTGGTTCGTTCGTTTTCCTTTCATACTCACCTCAATGTGAACAACAGTCCTCACATTTACAATATTTCTGATTGTATAGATGTAAAGCAATGAGACAAAATGCAGGAATATAATTCAGAACCTCTGGTATCATCATCATCTCAAAAGTTTCAATCAATATGGCTACCAACAAAAGAGTCCAACTACTGACTAAAGCAATTATCAGCCATCTTTTTGTTGATTTTTTTACGACTGAGAATACCGCAGCGAATGACACAGCCAAAAACAAATAATTTATTAATTGCCACCAAATAGGTATTGGGTTACAGCAGGAAACGGTACTCACATTTACCATAAATAAAAAAGGTGTCACGGCGCAATGTATTAGGCAAAGTCCACTGGATAGCGAACCAATTATATCTGGTTTGAGGATTTTCTCCAAAAGTATCATTGGATATAAAATGAGTAAAAGTAAGTGCAATATTACATTAATTAACGCAACAATGTTGCATTAATTAATGTATATCTACTATCTTTGAATTGAACATCTTCATATTTTGGTAAAAAGGGTTTCGAAGTAATAATAGCTTAAGAGCCCTTTTTTTTATTTCTAATCCACAAACTTCACATCCAGGAGCATTCATGTAGCATTCATGTAGCAGCTCTCCTCGTTTAATACCTTTTTATGCGTTTCAGGATACTTTTTATACCTTTTTTTAGCTCAAATTAGGTTTGGGCTAGAATTTAGGCATTCTACCGTACTTCTTAGGTTTTTAGCTCTAATTAGTTAGACCATTTTGCACCTATACATCTAATGGTTGTAGGCCATTTGCGATATGAATTACTAGTAGCTATTCAACATAGTGATATAACTATCTTGAACAGATTGAATAGCAAATGACTTATCTGAATTCAAGCCCTCAATATCATCTATTTCATTAAATTCCTGCATGTTGGTTTAAAGTGACTGAAGCAGTTTATTCATAACTCATGAATTTAAAAGACCATTAAATTGTTACTTAAATTAAGAGATTATTAGATAAAAATCTGGTAACCAATAAAAGAAAAAAATTGTTTTTAATTAAAATAAAATCGTTTTAGGTTGTATTCCGTAGTTGATATAGAAACCACTGGAAATGGCTACAAAGGTCAGAAAATTACTGAAATATCTGTTTTTCTGTTTGATGGCCAAAACGTAATTGATGAATTCACGTCATTGGTAAATCCTGAGCAAAGAATTCCTCATTTTATAACCAATCTTACCGGTATTACTGAAGCAATGGTCAGCAATGCTCCAAAATTCTATGAGATTGCCAAGAATATAGTGGAAATCACTAAAGGTACTGTCTTTGTGGCTCACAATGTAACCTTCGATTATAATATTATTAGAGATGAATTTAAAAGTTTAGGCTTCGATTTTAAACGAAAAAAACTGTGTACCGTTAGGCTTTCTCGAAAAATAATTCCTGGATTATCCTCCTATAGTTTAGATAATATTTGTTCTGCTGAGGGCATTGACATCGCTGCAAGACACAGAGCAAAAGGTGATGCAGAAGCTACCGTAGAGCTATTTCGTAGATTACTTGAAAGGGATCATAATTTTACTATTAATAGTTTTCTCAACTCTAGGTCTAGAGCCACTGTCTTACCTCATTTATTAGATAAACTAGTTATAGATAATCTACCTGAAACACACGGTGTTTATTATTTTAAAAACGAAAAAAAAGAGGTCATCTATGTCGGTAAAGCCAATAATATAAAACAACGAGTGATCAGTCATTTTTATGATAAGAAGAAAAAAGAACGAAACATGTGTCTAGAAACTGCGGACATTACTTGTGTAGAAACTGGAAGTGAGATCGTAGCTCTTCTATATGAATCATCAGAAATAAAACATTTTTATCCAAAATTTAACAGAGCACAGCGAAGAGCGGGTGAGGCGGTTGGATTGTTTTCGTATGAAGATCAAAAAGGAATACTTCATTTAGCCTATGACAGACTAAAATTAGCTCCAAATCCCATCATGAAATTTTATTCTATGGCAGAATGTAGGAGCGTGCTGGAAAAAATATGTGAAGAATTTGAATTATGCTCCAAGTACTGCCATCTTGAGTCCAACGTAACTACTTGCTTTCACTTTCAGATTAAACAATGCGGAGGGATTTGTTCCGGAAAAGAAACTCCAGAGAACTATAACAAAAAAGTTCATGAAGCTATTAAATCATTAGGTTTGCAAACTGAAAATTTAGTCCTCAAAGAAAAAGGTAGAAACGATAAAGAATTGGGATTTGTCTTGATTTTGAATGGTATATATCAAGGCTTTGGTTACATAAATAAAGACATTATAATCCAAGATCCAGAAGAATATGAACGGTATCTTCAACCTAAAAAAGACAATAGAGATGTTCAAAGAATCTTAACCTCTTATATTGCAAAGAAAGTAGGTCCCCCAACATCGTAACGCTATTACTTGTGGCCTATTTGAATAATCTTCTAGTTATCTAAAGGATATTTTTTTAGGCATATTAACATCTTATTACCTATTCTAAGGTAAACCACACTTATACAAGTTGCATCGCTAAACACTAAACGGATGTCTCCAATAGTAAATGACGAACTAAAGTATGCAGATTCAAAAACCCTACTGGACGATAATGATAAACATAATGGCATCATAAGGAATGTCCATTGTTTTAATTCGATAATAAGTCTGGTCAAGAGCGTATGAAATATCCATAAAACCCTAATAATTGTAGTTTTTGATAATTTTTTAATATTATTCAAGAAGCTATTTTAACATTATTTATGAGAATCTAAGGTGGGAATAGATTCATCCTTATCAATTTTGTGTATAATGTTAGTTTTTGATTTTAGTTTGGTTAATCGGGGCATGAGAAGCAGAATTATCTCTTTCTGTTTTGATTGCCCTTTTTATTTTGATACGCAAACTTCAAACGAAGGACCCTCAGATAAAGCAGCCACCTCTGGGATGTGGTGTCTCAAGAGTTTTTTATTTAAGAGCCACCTCTTCCCATATATTTATTTTAAATTGAATTTCACGTGGGAGAAAAATTAAGAGTCATCACAAAACTATAGGATTTATTTCAGCTGTTTTCATACTTATATATGGTTTTATAATATTGATAGTTAATCCCCAGTCAGTTAAGTTTTTAGACATTCCTTTTTTTATTTTTTACCCAAACTGGATTCTATATAGCATGTATAAGGAAAATTATTCATACAAAAAAACATTGAATTAAGACCCAAAAGCTTCACATCTACAAAGAATTTGTGCTTTTTTTTCTTGTACAGCCTCTTAACTTGTCTCTAGCTCACATCCACTACACAAAAGTAAATTAGACTCAAGCTATACCTTCGGATAAGAAGAAATAGCTGAGGGTGGAGTTATAGACAAAATCCTACCATCTTGTTATTCATTAAGGTATGTTTTCTGGTGTGATTATAGCAATACAGTTTTAAACAATTAAACATATGTAATTGTGAAATATTTTTCAATTTTAACCTCTTTCTTGATTTTGATTACACAAGGTTTTTGTGATAAGGGGGATGCCTGTCCAGCTGTGGGTGTCCCTTTTTGCGGTTCTGATGGGATCACAGATGGTAATAGTTGCTATGCAGAAGCTGCAGGAATTGAGAACTATACAACAGGAGAATGTACTGGGTAGTCTAAAGTATTAGACTTTACATTAGTAATTGTCTTAACCTTCATCTGCTAAGAGTGGGGGTTGTTTTTTATCCTTAAAATCATTTCTTCCAACGTAGTCTTTGGCATCTTTATCGATGGTGATGGAGTATTATCCATAGACCTCAAATAAGCCTTTATAAAACATTCTCTTTCCTTCTAAAGAAGAATATAATTCTATACTAATATATCTTCACAATAACTTTAAAGCTTGTCTATGGAGTGCTTAAATCTGAGATACACACAGCCGTTCCAAAGAAGATTAACGGTACTTGCAAGTCCTCTAAGAAGATGATATTAATCTTTCACTTTAAATCAGGTCATTAAAAGAATGTCCATTATTTTTGTTCTACAAAAGTTTTGGTCAAGAGCTTTTTTGAACTTGTGTATAACTCCTATAGTGTGGTGTCTTGGGAGTTTTTTGTTGATGATAAACCTTGATCGGTAAAAAGCATATAGAATATCTATTTTCGACTGATCTTAAATTTTTGAAAGCAACTTTAATTAACTTCATAAAATAATTTTTAAAAAAATGCTTTTTATTTTTTTGTAGAATGAAAGATGAGGACCCCATATTCAAAATATGTAATCATCCGGATTTGAAAGCAGTCCTTGCGTGGCTTAGAACTAATATGACACATTTAAGTCTTGTTGATTTAACTCTTGAAAGGTTACAACATTTTGGTACATTCCTGAAGGCAGAATACGAAATGAACATTTTACCATTCTCTGATCCAAGTGAATATATCATATTCAAAAATTATGATTTAGATCTGTTCAAGAAACATTGTATTTGGAGGAAGTTAAAAGGATCAAATCCAAACAGTAACTGGAGGAGCATTATTGATAAACATATTGTATACGGTTTACAGAATAATAATCTAGAGAGAATATTGCTTGACCATATCCATCAATCTAGTGAGTATGCCTTTAGCGAGGAAAATCTATATGAGATATTTAATACTGATGAATATTTCTTTGAGATAGATGGCTCTAAAAGTATCTATAAATATAACGATAGAGGGAATAAGGTTTTAAATCTCTAAAGGTCATATGGAATATCTCTATTTAATTCGATAATAAGTTTTAATCAAGAGTTTATTTATTTGTGGATCTAACTCCTGGCACATGGTGCATTGAGAGATTTTTAACATTCTTTAATAAACTATTTTAACATTCTTTATGAGGATTTAAAGAGGTACAAGATGCATTCTTACCAATTTTGAGCTTGATTTAATTGTTTGGTTTTAGTTGGTTTTTAGGGCATGATAAGCAGATTTATCTCTGTCTGTTTTGATTGCCCTTTTTTATGACACACAAACTTTACAATCAGAATTATCAATGGAGCAGCAGTCCTATTTTTTGACATAAGTTTGCTCATATCCATATACAGACTGTTTTTAATGGTCTTTCGAAATAAATTAAAAGCTTTTTTGATTTTATGTTTTTAATGGATATGCTAATATGTGATTAGTTTCCCTTAAGTTATATTTTAACCTCAAAACCGCAGCATCACTACAATTAATCTAAAAGTTTCTTTTCAGAAAATAAACTGAATATTTTATTTACTCCATATGTTTTGAGCTGTAGAAAGCTGTTGAACCTATTATTTTACCCTTATTATTAAATCTATGAGAATAATGTATTGGTAATAAAATTTCTTTACCATCTGACTTTCTTTTCATTCTGAATTTCCACCATGATAAAACAGTTTTCGAATTCCCTTCTTCATAATCAAGGTAGTCAGGGTAACCAATTTCTTCAAAACCTAATATTTCAAATCTATCCAAAAGTC
>Ga0206125_10001259_pt1 | contig 29865 bp, 33 predicted proteins | sample Helgoland_Spring_4_FD_148598 | JGI IMG/M metagenome (GOLD analysis project Ga0206125, IMG submission 148598) | Pelagic subsurface seawater microbial communities from Kabeltonne, Helgoland, North Sea - Helgoland_Spring_Bloom_20160331_1 | ecosystem: Environmental > Aquatic > Marine > Epipelagic ... | reverse complement strand
TAAGAAACAATTTAGAGTCTTCTAGTTTTGAACTCGTTCATATAAATGATATTAATCCGGATATTAATAATGTTATATATCAAATTAATTATGATACTTTATATGGAAATTTAAATTCCGAAGATGAGTTCTTTTTAAATGGAGACCTTATTTCTAACAATAAAACAAGCTTTTCGTATAGTTCTAGCCCTAATATTGATGAGGTTGATTGGGATTCTAGAGGAGTTGATATTGTGATTGATTCTTCAGGAATAAAATCTAATGTTATCAAATCTCATGATCTTGTTAAAAAATCTAACGTAAAACACGTAGTTATTACTCACTCTCCCGATGAAGTTGATTTCACTATGATATTGGGGGTGAACGAAAAATTATTTGATAATGATAAGCATAAAGTTATATCTTCAAGTATTTGTGATGCTACTGCTTTAGCTCCCGTTCTTTCAAACCTTAATAAAAGTTTTGGAATAGATGCGGGGCATATAACTACTCTACATCCATGGTTGAATTATCAAAAACTAATGGATGGGTCGTCCTCATCATGGTCCGTTCCTGGTGATATATATCACCACTATGCATTAGGTAGATCATCTATTGGTAATATGATTCCAAAGCCAACGTCTGCTTTAGATGCTACATATAAAGTTTTAGAGAATTTATCTGGAAAAATAGGATCTTTTTCATACAGAACACCTACTAATATAGTTGGAAGCGCTGATTTAACAATACAATTGAGCAAAAACGCAACAAAAGAAGACATTATAATTCTTTTTGAAGAGCTTCAGAAAAAACAGTCATTTAATATTTTTAATAATACAATCAAACCGCTAGTATCTATTGATTTTTTACGAACTACAAGTTCGGTTCACATAGATCATAGATGGACAGAGGTTATGAACGGAAATTTACTCAAGATGGTTTTATGGTACGATAATGAATGGGGTTATTCATCCAAAGTTGTAGATCAAGTATTGTATATATCTTCAAAATTCGGAAACAAATGAGAGTAGTAGCTGTTATTCCTGTAAAAGATAAATCTGAGAGGGTTGAAAGTAAAAATTTTAAAAATTTCGCAGATGAATTATCTTTATTCGAAATAAAACTTCAACATTTGATAAATTCTAAATGTTTTGATAAAATATATATTTCAACTAACTCAGATAGAGCTAAAAAGATTGCTTCAAACTATGATAATGTGTTTATTATTGAAAGAGATAATCACTTTTGTAATAATATAACTTCTTGGAGTGATGTAATACATGAGGTTATATCTAGCATTCCTGAAATTGAAGATACATCAATAGCTTGGTGTCATACAACATCGCCACTCTTTAATAATTATAAGGAAGCTGTCGAGAAATATAAAAGTGTTACAAAAAAAGGAACTCATAATGGACTAACTACCGTTTCAACACTTGGTGAGTTTATAATTAGTGAAAAAGCTAGACCTGTAAACTATCATTGGGGCGTATGGCATGAATATTCCCAAAATTTAGACAAACTTTTCTCTATTACTGGTGGATTATTCATAGCTAAAAAAAGCGAAATGTTAAAGAATAGATATGTATGTTCAACTAAACCTTACCTTTTTAATGTTAGTGATTATGAAGCAATTGATATTGATAATATTTATGATTTTAAAATTGCACAATTAATGTATAAGAATAAACATAAATTAGAAAACTTATAATTATGTTAAAAAAAAATTTTTTAAAAGAAAAACTTGAAAGTGGTCAAAGTGTAATTGGAACCTGGGCTACCATACCAAGTACAGTTACTACAGATATAATTGCTAGCACTGGAATTGATTTTATAATTATTGATGCTGAACATGGGCCTATATCTTTTGAAACTGCCCAAAACATGGCAATAACTTGTGAATCACATAATGTTTCTCCCGTAATGAGGGTTGGGACAATTGATGAAGCAGATATATTAAAAGCACTCGATATTGGAGTGCATTGTATTCAAATTCCCAATGTTAATTCAAAAAAAGATGTAGAAAAAATAGTTGAATTTTCAAAGTATCCTCCAATCGGAAAAAGAGGGTTTTCTCCTTTCACTAGAGCAGGTAATTATTCTATAAAAAATTCAAAATTATTGACAGAAAATGCAAATAAAAATACAATGATAGCTATTAATATTGAAGGAGAAGAAGCAATAGAGGACATAGATAATATATTAAAAATAAAAGAACTAGATATAATATTTATTGGATTGTTCGATCTTTCAAAAGCATTAGGTATTCCAGGTGATGTTGATAATCCAAAAGTTATAAATTACCTAAAAGAATTAACTAATAAGATAAACGAACATGGAAAATATGCTGGAACTATTACAACATCAAAAGAAAAAATTACCCAGTTTCTTGACATAGGTGTGAAATATATTGTGCATTTAGTTGATTGTGAAATGCTACGAAATTCTTATGATGAAGTAGTAAAACACTTTAATATAAATACTAAATAATGTCAAAAGTTTACATCACCGATTATATTGAATCTCCAGACATCGAGTTTGATGTACTAGGGAATTATTTATCAAATAAAATTTCCAAAGAAATTGAATACATAATTGTTTGGCATCAAAAAGTTGATAAAAATTTTATTGATAATTTACCAAATTTGAAAGGTATTGTTAGATATGGAGTTGGATATGATCAAATTGATATTGATTATTGTAGGAAAAAAAACATTGTAGTTTGCAATACTCCTGACTATGGAACTGATGAAGTAAGTGATACAGCATTAGCTATGATTATGAATATCACAAGAGGAATTTCAAGATATGATTATTTCTCCAGATCTTACTTTGATACATGGCAAGAAAACACAATCAAATCGATTAAAAGAAATAATGAAATTAAGCTTGGAGTAATTGGAGCTGGTAGAATTGGAGGTAGTCTAATCTTAAAGGCAAATGCATTAAGATTTCAAACTTTTTTTTATGACCCATACGCTGTTAGAGGTCACGAAAAGATGTTAAACTCTATAAGATTAGAAAGTCTAAAAGAGATATTGAATGCATGTGATATAATATCCATTAATTGTCCATTGAATAGTGAAACAAAAGCAATGGTAGATGATGAATTTATATCAATGATGAAAGATGGTGCTTCATTAGTGAATACTGCAAGAGGGGGTATTATTAGTAATATAGATGTCTTTTACAAAGCATTAAAAGAAGATAAAATGTCAAATGTTTCTCTAGATGTTTTACCAGAAGAACCGCCAAAAAAATCGTTATTATTAGATGCCTGGAGAGGCAAAGCTCCTTGGCTTGATGGAAGATTTATTATTAACCCTCATACAGCATATTACAGTGATAAATCTTTTTTGGAAATGAGATATAAAGCTGCAAGTAATATTCTAAGAATGATAGAAGGTAAACATCCTTATAATAGAGTTGATATTGATTGCTAAAAACAATAAAATTGATTGACAACATAGAGTTTAATACTTATAAAGAGCTGAAAAATGCTACTAAAATTAAATATCGGGGCTATTTAATGCGAGATATTTTAGCAACTGATTATATTTATTTTGCTTACAAGAGGTATCTAGAAGCAATTAGTGTTAAAAATATATTTCTTAATTTAATGGCTACACCAGACTTGAAAGCTTTTAAAAAAGAACTTTCTAACAACTGTGTGTTGTTTACTAGCTCAAATTACGGAAAGGATCATAGAAAATTGCTAGATTCTATTGTTGATGATGTAAATAAAGCCATTATAATCAACAAAAATTCAAGAAGATTAAAATTCAAATTTGATATAAATAATATTATAATTTCATTTTGGCAAATTTTTGCACATCACAAAACTAACACGTCATTTATTACGCGATTATTTTTCTTTTCAAAATTGGTTTATTACAAAAATTTTATTGATGAACTTGAAAAAATAAATTATAAAATTAATATTAAATCGTATGTGTCCTTCCTAAGTTGTATGACCGACGATAGTATTTATTGTCAATTTTTTAAGAAGCGAGGCGTGTTAACTTATTGTATTCAACACGGAGCTTATGCATCTGAGCATGAATATAAAAAGAAGATTCCCATGGATGTAGTTAACATTGAAAACTTTCAAGCGGATTATATGCTTGGGTGGGGTGATTCCATTCGTTCAAGCATGATAAAGCAAGGATTCCTTAATGAACAATTTATTCTTGCTGGTAATCCTAAATATAAAAATATCAAAAATGTAAGTTTAAAAAAACCAGATTTCAAAAAAGTTGTTGTTTGCCTTGCAAGAGATTTTTATATGGATGAAAATATTCAATTGCTTGAAATAGCTTCAAAACTTAAGCTTTTGGGAATTAAAGTCTTTATTAAATATCATCCAAGGAGCATTGTTGAAAAGTATGCTGGAGTTATTGGAACAAATAATTTAATTACGTTGGAGCCTTCAATATCCTTAAACGAGACTATAAGTCAATATCAAATCGACTTTGCTATTGTATATAACTCAACAGTTTATTATGAGTTTTATATTTTGGGAATGATTCCATTTAGGTTTATACTTAACGAAAATGATATTCTGTTTGGTTTAGATGATGGTTTTACAGACTATCAAGGTTTAATAAATAAAATTGAAGAGTTCAAGTTACTTAATTATACAGATTTAAGTGTTAATGCAAGTGTTATGGTAAATAGGTTTAGTTCCTTGGGAATAAATAATTATAAAAAAATATTGTGCTAAATTTAATCAGTGCTTCATAATATCTTTATAAAAAATAAAAAATTCAAAAAAAATAATTGTTTATACTAACAGTTCAATTGTTATAGATTTTCAGTACTCATCACATTAAAGTTAATTCTCATTTTTCATTGCTTCTATATACTTTTAATTATTGGTAATTTAATATTAAAATAACAAATAAAATAGGACAAATGTTTAATCATAAAGTTCAAAAGGGAAAACAACTGCCCTCTATTAGTACTACAAAATATGTTGCTAAAGCATTTTTGTGGGGTTTTTTTTCAAGAGTAATAATGGCCGTTATTCAATTTGTTTCAGTACCCATACTATTATCAAATTTCGGAAAAGTTGATTTTGGAATAATCGTACTTGCAACTTCAATAAATGCATATATTCAACTTTTAGATATGGGGGTAAGTACAGGTGCCGTCAAATATTTTTCAGATTGGATTGAAAAAAAAGATTATAATCTTTTAGATTCGGTTGCACGCACTAGTTTAAGTTTTTACGGAATTATTGGCCTTGTAAATTCATTTATTTTAATTGTGATAGCATGTTTTGGTTTATCCATGTTTTCACTCGAATCTGCCCAAGTGCCTGTCATGCGTAATATGTTTTTTATAATAGCTTTTTTTTCTATTATAAATTGGTGTAGCTCAGTATTTAATCAACTTCTAATAGCAAATGAACAAATTCATCTTGTAGAGAAAGTTAATATTCTTAGGAACTCTCTAAGTTTTGCTGTTGTTGTAGCAACATTTTTATTCAATTGGACAATAATCACTTATTTTTTTATATTTACTTTTGTGAATACTTTAGTAATAATACCCTATTATTCTCAAGCAAAAAAATATAAACTTATTAAATCAATCATTCCTGGTCGTGATTGGAAAAATTTTGGAATAGTTTTTAAATATAGTTTGGCAATCATAGCAATGGGCGTATTTCAAATGTCTGCGACTAAGTTGCGCCCTGTTGTTTTAGGTATTTTCTCTAATGAAGGCACCCAAATTATTACAGATTTTCGAATTATGGAGACTATTACTTTATTTATTATTTATATAGGAGCAATGTTTACTTCCATTTTTTTACCTAAAACATCAAAGCTATTAATCCAAAATAAAAAAGAAAAAATAGAAGAATTTACATATAATGCAACTAAATACACTACCACAATAGTTGTTTGTCTAGCCCTTCCAATTATTTTGTGCAGTAGCGAATTGCTTACTTTGTATGTTGGTAAAGAATACAGCGGATTGAGTGTTTGGTTAAATTTATGGATTTTATTTATAATATTTGGATTGCATAATAGCCCGGTTGCGAGTTTGGTAATTTCAACCGGGAAGACTAAAATGTTGGTATATAGTTCTGCTATTGCCTGCATTATATCATTAATGGTAAATGCAGTTCTTATAACTGATTTCGGTGTCGGTGCGGCTATAATTGGTTTTATTGTTTATACAATGATTCAAATGTCCTTTTATTATTTTTACTTTAATAACAAAGTGCTTAATTTAGAATCTTTAAAGGTATTTAAATCTTTTATTGTGCCAACTTTACTTGGATTTTTTTCTGGTGCTATTGTTTGGTATTTAGGTATTAATTTTAATAGCCTAATATTTCAAATTATTGTAAAAACGACAATTTGGTTATTTCTATACGGAGGTTTATTATTTATTTTTAAAATTATACTTTACAATGATATAAAAATGCTTTTTAACAATTAAAGTAATAAGGAACTAATCAAAAAAAGTGATCAAACTTATAAAAAAGTAAATAGCAGTTATAAACATCGAAAAGATAATAACTATAGATATCATTAACTTCAACTTTTACATGTTTAATAAAAAATAGTGGAACAAAAACTAATGTGTTAAATTACATAGGAATCAACCTATAAACATTGTTAAAAAGAATATTAATTTAAACTATGATGTATTATATTCAAGGTGCTTTAAATATAATTGGTAAAACCTTGGCACTTTTCTTAAATTATCAGAAGTGGTCAATGGTGAAATATGTAAACAAGCTTTTATATTCTGCTTGGATATCTGGAGAATTTAAATCTTTTGGAAAAAAATCATTTATTTATTCAATAAATAGTTTAGTTGGAAGTAAATATATTTCTATTGGAAACGAGTGTTCTATTGGAGGAGGTGCAGTTTTAACAGCTTGGGATCGTCACGGATCTGATGTTTTTAATCCTCAAATCAAAATTGGAAATAATGTTTCAATTGGTGATGATTGTCATATCACAGCAATTAACAGAGTAGAAATTGGGAATAATGTCCTCACTGGAAAGAAAATAACAATAACTGATAATTCACATGGAAAAATTAACCTTGAATCACTTTGCCTTTCTCCAGCTAAAAGACAACTCTTTTCAGCTGGTCCAGTAATTATTGAAGATGGTGTTTGGATAGGCGATAAGGTTTCTATATTATCAAATGTAAGAATTGGGAAGAATGCTATTATTGGTGCAAACGCAGTTGTAACAAAAGATATTCCCGCAAATTGTGTAGTAGGTGGAATTCCCGCTAGGGTAATAAAATTAATAAAATAAATAATCAAATGAAAAGAGAAGAAACAAAAGTAATTGCGTTTTATTTACCTCAATTTCACCCAATACAAGAGAATGACCAGTGGTGGGGAAAGGGATTTACTGAATGGACTAATGTAGCAAAAGCGAAACCTTTGTATAGACATCATTATCAGCCTAATATACCATCGGATCTAGGGTTTTATGATTTGAGATTACCAGAAGTAAGAGAGGCGCAAGCTGAACTAGCAATAGAGGCAGGTGTATCTGCTTTCTGTTATTGGCATTATTGGTTTGGAGACGGAAAACAATTATTAGAGAAACCTTTGCAAGATGTTATTAAAACTGGGAAACCAGAATTCCCTTTTTGTTTAGCATGGGCGAATCATACATGGCAAAAAAAAAGATGGAATCCTGAAGTGTCAAGGTTATCCAAAGAAAATCTTATGACTCAGACTTATCCAAACAAGAAAGATGTGGATAATCATTTCTATACCATGCTAACTGTTTTCAAGGATAAAAGATATTTTAAAATAAAAGATAAACTAGTTTTTGTTATCTATGATTATAAACATATTCCTGATTTAAATTATTTTATTGATAGATGGCAAGAATTAGCAAAAGAAAATGGATTACCAGGTTTCTATTTTATTGCTCATATTATTGAATTAGAGGATGTTAATAATTCATCAATACAAAAAATAGATGCTATAAATTTACATTTACTTGGAAAATCGTTTTATGAATCAAAGTACCATAGACTTTTATCATGGATATTAAATCGCCCCCTTGGTGTTACTTCTTATTCAAAAGCTATGCATAAATGGGAAAATGAAATAATAAAAGAAGAAAAAATATTTCCAACAATTTACCCTAATTGGGATACAACACCCAGAATTGGTTCTTTAGGACAGGTTCTACAAAACTCATCACCTGCTCTTTTTAAAAAACATGTAAAAAGAATTTTAAAGATGATAAATCATAAAACAAAAGATAATAAAGTAATTTTCCTTAAATCATGGAACGAATGGGCAGAAGGAAATTATATGGAACCTGATTTGAAGTTTGGTAAAGGATATATTAAAGCATTAAAAGAATCTTTGAATGAAAATAATAAATTATAAAACTTCTCTTAATGATTGATTTATTTAAACGAAATATTAATCTTTTGATGTATCATTAAGCTTAAAAATATATAAATTGATCAAAACAATCAAAATTTGGGTATATGGTTTAACCCTATCTTTTTCTTTTTTATTCTTCTCAATCTATTCACTCTTAGGAATTCAATATATTGGAGGTGAAAATAGTATGACATATATTTATGCGACAGCAATTTTTTCATTGTTAAGTCTAGCATTTGGATTTCATAGTTTACTAAGGTCAAGATTGATAAATACAAAAATATTTTTTTTCTTAATTCTCCCATTAATTATAACGGTCATTTATATTTTTGAAAATCCAAATACAGATTTTGCTTTTCGGACTTATTTAGTTTTCATATCCATTGTGTTCCCCTCTGTTGTAATCGGTCTGGATCTTGCAAAATCTAAATCTTTAAATCAATTGTATAATCCGTTACTATTTGTTTTTATGATTATTATATTGGGATGTATTAGACTTTTACCTCAATTAGCCTCGATTAGATTAAATGATTTTACTGGGGGAACACAACAAATTTCATATATATATTCTTTCGCTTTTTTGATAGGGTTGATTGCAATTACTGATACAGAAAAAAAAATAAAGGGATGGTATTTTAAGTTTGCAATACCTATTTCATTAATAATGTTATTTTTTGCTTGTATACTTGCTGGTGGAAGAGGCGCTTTTTTAGTAATACTAATTTCAGGTCTAGTATTTACTTATAGGATTTTAAAAAAAAGGTATTTACCGATATTATTATTAACAATGGTTTCAATTTATTTAATTTTTAACTTATTGATTGATAAATTGGGTGTAAGATTTCTTGAAAGTTACACTAGAATTTTTTCATACATTGACAGTTCAGGTATTAATATTGAAGGAGCTTCTAATCGAGGTTGGTTTTATGAATACGCTCTTAATTTATTTTATGAAAATATGCTTTTTGGACATGGAATTTTTAGATATACCATAAAAGCTGGAGCATTTTATGCTCATAATATTTTTTTAGATATTTTGATTCAAGGTGGGATTATTTTGATGATATTATTCCTTTTTTTAATGTTTTCTTTTTTTAATAAACTCCGTAAAATATTAAACTATGATTCTAAGAGTAATTTAATATTAATTTTTGTAATTTATTCATTTACTCAACTCCTTTTTACAGGAATATATTTACAAGATCCTTTTTTTTGGTTTTCATTGGCATATGTTTTTAGTTATATTATGCCTAAAGTAAAGCATAGTAATATTAAATATGAGAAAAATTAATGATTTCAAAGGAAATCTACTTTATTTGTATGATTAATGGTATTTCAAAATATAAATCAATAATAATAACGTGTAAGATATGAAAGTATGCCATATAATTAGTGGTTATTATAGAATAGATGCTCGGGTATTTCAAAGGCAATGTAAATCTTTAAAAAAGTATGATTTTGAAGTTAGTGTTCTTACAAATGATGGAGATCCCGAAGAAACTATTGAAGGAATCCCTTTCTACAGTTGTAATAGAGTTTATAATTCAAGAATTAAGACACTGATTTTCGCTTTTCATCAGTTTTATGAAAAAGCAAAAATGATTGATGCTGATGTATATCAATTACATTCTCCCGAGTTATTACCCTTAGGAATGAAATTAAAAAAGCTAGGAAAAAAAGTTGTTTATGACGCTCACGAACACATGCCAATGCATATTTTAGAAAAGGATTGGATTCCAAAACCCTTTAGATTTTTATTATCTAAATTTGTTAAATTGTATATGGAATATATATTACCAAAGTTTGATTTTACCATAACTCCACATTCTCATGTTTTAGAAGATCTTAAAACCACAGTAAAAAATATTGAGTTGATTGCAAATTTCCCTTTGGTCAAAAAATCGACAAATTTTAGTTTCGAAGAATATAAAAACAGGAACAATATAATATGTTATACAGGGACAGTTTATCCTTACAGTAATCAGCAATTATTGGCTTATGCTTTACAAAGTATTAATAATTTAAAATATGACATTGCAGGTTATATTGATGAAGAACTATTACATGAACTAGAATTAATTATTCCCCCCTCTAAATTAAAATTTCATGGTCGCCTCCCTTTTAATAAATTATCTAAATTTTATAATAATTCAACAATTGGATATGTGCTATACGATTATAAGTTAAACTTAGGATATAAGTTAGGATCTTACGGCACAAATAAAATTTTCGAATATATGGAGGAGGGCCTCCCATTTATTTGCACAGACTACATTTTATGGAAGGAAATTTGTGATAATTATCATTGTGGGATTTATGTCCCACCCGGTGATAAGCAGAAGCTAGAAGAAGCGTTGAATTTTCTTATAGAGAATAAAGAAGAAGCTTATAAAATGGGTCAAAATGGGAAACAAGCCGTGAAAGATGTATTTAATTGGTCAAGTGAAGAATCAAAATATGTAAAAATATTTAATAGTTTATAATTATAATTTCAAAGAAGAAGTAATGAAAAAAGCATTTATTACCGGAGTTACTGGACAAGATGGGTCCTATTTATTAGAATTTTTATTAAATAAAGGCTATGAAGTCCATGCCATAATTAGAAGATCTTCTGTTTTTACTAGCAAAAGAATCCCGAAAAAATATTGGAATCATAAAAATTTTAAAAGTTATCATGGTGACTTAACTGACTCAAGTAATCTTCATTCGTTAATTTCAAAAATTAAACCTGACGAAGTTTATAATCTGGCAGCACAATCACATGTAGGAGTTTCTTTTGATGTTCCAGAATATACTGGTGAAGTAGATGCTATAGGAACGATAAGATTATTAGATGCTATTAAAGATACAGGCGTGAATACTAGATTTTATCAAGCCTCTACCTCTGAGTTATTTGGAGGTTTACCAGGAACAGAACCACAAAGTGAAACAACTCCATTTTATCCGAAATCTCCTTATGGGGCAGCAAAATTATATGGATATTGGGTTACTGTAAATTATAGAGAATCATATAATATGTTTGCATGTAACGGTATCTTATTTAATCACGAGTCACCTAGAAGAGGTGAAACATTTGTAACTAAAAAAATATCACAGGCTGTCGCTAAAATTTTTAAAGGACAACAAGATAATTTACAATTGGGTAATATTGATGCTAAAAGAGATTGGGGATATGCAAAAGATTATGTTGAGATGATGTGGCTAATGCTACAGCAAGATAAGCCTGTAGATTTAGTTGTAGCTACAGGAAAGTGTTACACAATTCGAGAATTTACTGAAAAAGCATTTAAGCATGTTGGCATAACCATAACATGGAAAGGTGAAGGAGAAAAAGAAGTAGGTGTAGACAAAAAAGATGGTAGAGTATTAGTTAAAATTAATCCAAAATATTATAGGCCAGCTGAAGTTGAACTATTATTAGGAGATGCTTCAAAGGCGAAAAACGTTTTAGGGTGGGAATCAAAAACAAGTTTAGATGAACTTGTTAAAATAATGGTTGATTACGATCTAGAGCATAATGAATATGGTTTTGATTAATTAAATTTCATAAAAAAATAAAGATGTATAACGATTTCAATACAAAATCTTCCTTAGTTTTTTCAGAGGTTAAGATAATTACACCAGATGTTTTTAAAGATAATAGAGGTTTTTTATTTACAGATTATTTAGATTCATACTTTAAAGAAGAATTTACTCCAAGCCTTAATTTTGTGCATAGTAAAAATGCCCATAATAATGCAAGAGTATTAAGAGGAATCCATGGTGATTTTGATTCTTATAAATTAGTAGAATGTTTATATGGAGAAATCTATCAGGTTGTAGTTGATTGCAGAGAAGATTCTCCAACTTTCTTAAAACATGAAAGTTTTATCCTAAATCACTTAAACCCTGAAATGATCTTAATGCCTCCAGGTTTTGGAAATGCATTTCTAGTTACCTCAGATTATGCTGTTTACAATTATAAACTAGCATATGCTGGTACTTATAATGATCACGATAAACAGTTCACCTATAAGTGGGATGATGAAAGAATTAATATTAATTGGCCAATTAAAAATCCAATTTTATCAAATAGAGATAAATAAAAATAATAAATATGAGAAAAATTAATGATTCTAATGGAAACCTACTTTGTATAGTTTACAAAGACGAAGATTGGGTAGAAGGACTAAATTTCATCACTGATAACAGTCTATTCATTCAAGTTGGTAGCTGGTGGTACCAAAATGGTAAAAACCTAGCAAAACATAAGCATAACATAGTTTCTAGGGAAGCTAATATTACTCAAGAGATGGTTTATGTGAAGTCTGGATCTATGTTGGCAACTATTTTTGACCAAGAGATGAACTTTATTGAAGAAGTTGTTTTGAAGGAAGGAGATATGGCTATCATGGCATATGGCGGTCATGGCTATAAAATTCTTGAGGATAATACAAAGATTATAGAATCCAAAAATGGTCCTTTTGTTAGTGTTGAAGTTGATAAGGTAAAATATGAGTAATTCAAAAGATATATTTATTCACAAAGATGCTGAATTCAAAATTCAACCAACTTTAGGTAACCATATAGCTATCGACAAAGGCGTTTATTGCACTGTAAATGCAAATATTGGATCCTATACTCATATATCTCCTTATGTAACTATTATTGGTGGACCTAAATCTTCATTTTCATGTGAGGGTGTTAATAATATAATGGCTGGAGCAAGACTGATATGTGGTTCTGATAGATTTGATGATTCGGGTTTATTTGGCGCATTAATTCCAGAAGATTTAAAAGGAAGACAAATTATCAAACCAATAATAATGAAACGCTTTTCAAACATAGGGACTAATTCTATTATTCTTCCAGGGAGTATTTTAGAAGAAGGTGTTCTGATAGCTGCAGGAAGTTTGTTTTATGGGAAAAGTAAACCCTGGACAGTATACAAAGGTAACCCAGCAATCGCAATCAAGATAATAGACCCTACAAAAGCAAGAGAGAACTTTAAAAATCTTAGAAAATAAAGATTTTAAATAAAACTAATTAAAATATAAATTAATGAATTTTATTAATCAAATGGAACCTTGGTTTGACAACCAAGAACAAGAAGCCTTAAACAAATATATGGGCGAAGGTGGCTGGGTAACAGAATTTAAAAAAACTTTTGAATTTCAAGACCTTATAAAAGAGTTTACTGGAGCCAAACATTGTTTTGTTGTTAACAATGGAACTATAAGTCTTACTATTATGGCAATGGCTGCTGGAATAAAAGCTGGAGATGAAGTTTTAGTACCAAATTATACAATGGTAGCAACGCCTAATTCATTAAAAATGTTTGGTGCTGAGCCTAAGTTTATTGATGTAGATCCAAAGACGCTTTGTATTTCTCTAGAGGAAATAAAGAAAAATGTTTCATCAAACACAAAGGCAGTCTTTTTAATGAATGCAAATGGTAGATATCCGTCAGATATTAATGAGATTGTTTCCTATTGTAATAATAATAATCTTATTCTTCTAGAGGATAGTGCACAAGCTTTAGGTTCTTTTTATCCTGATGGAATACATCAAGGAAGAAAAGGAATTGCAGGAAGTTTTTCATTCTCAGCACCAAAAATTATTTCTACTGGCCAGGGTGGAGCTATTATTACAGATGATGATAAGTTAGCATACAATATTTCAAGATTAAAAGATTTTGGCCGTTCGGGTGGTGGTAATGATGTACATGAAATGATTGGTTTCAATTTTAAGTTCACAGATATTCAAGCAGTTCTTGGGATAGTTCAAATGGGTAAATTAGATTGGCGTATAAACAGAATGAAAGAAATATACAGTAGATACAGAGAAAATCTTTCAAGTATAAAAGAGGTTCAGTTCTTTAACCAGGATTTAGAAAAGACTACTCCATGGTTTATTGATGTCAAAGCTTATAAGAGAGATGATTTAATGGCTTTTTTGAAGTTAAATAACGTAGGTTCAAGAATAATGTATCCACCGATTAACAAACAACAAGCATATAACTTAGAAGGAGAACACATTGTTTCAAATGAAATCGGAATCTCAGGCTTGTGGCTTCCATCATCTTCAAAACTAAGTAACGATCAAATAGATTTTGTTTGCCAAAAAATAATAAAATTTTATGAAAAATAAAGTTGCATTTTTAGTGGTTTCTTGTGATCATTACAGTGATCTATGGCATTCATTTTTCAAAACATTTCATAAATATTGGAGTGAATGCCCTTATCAATTATATTTAGCTTCAAATTTTAAAAGGTTCGATGATGATAAGTTAAAAAACATCTCTTATGGCATTGATCAACCGTTTTCAACTAATTTAATAAATATTTTAAAAAAAATTGAAGAAGAAAATATTATATTATGGTTTGAAGATGCATTTATAACTAAGAAAGTTAATAATTCTTTTGTGACAAATTTAATAGACAAAGCACTTTCTTTAAATGTTGATCATTTAAAATTGACTGTTGATTACCCTTTATACTATGGAGAAAAAACTGATTTATTCGGTTCAATTCCCAGAGGAGTTAAATATAGATCTGCTATTGGAATGGCTTTATATAAAAGAAGCACTTTAGATCAACTTCTTATTCCTGGAGAAAGTGCTTGGGAGTTAGATAAATCTACAAGGGCAGATAACCTAGATTTAGAGTTTCATTCTTTAAATTCAAAATTAAGATTTAATAGACCTTTTACAATTATTAACTCCGTTGTAAAAGGGAAATGGATATTCAATGGTCCTAAATTTCTAAAAAATGAGGGCTTAGAAGATGTAATCAAAAAAAGAGGAAGACAACCAATTAAGGATTATCTATATATAAAGCTTTTCCTTCTTCGTGTAGAAATTTTCTTTTTATTTAAAAAATATTGGTACAACTAATTATGGATAATTTAGTTCAAAAAATTCAACTTCCTAAAATCATAGATCAAAGAGGCTCATTGTCATTTTTAGAATCTAATAACCATATTCCATTAAACATTAAAAGTACTTCCATAATAACAAATTTACCATTTTTTTCAAAAAACAATATGTTTACTAAAAACAAAGAAAAAGAATTTCTAGTTGTTCTTTCAGGTTTTTTAAATATTAGAATTAGATACGGGAAATTTGAAGAGGATTTTACATTGAATGAGCCGAATGTAGGTTTATACATTCCTGAAATGGCAGAAAAAATTTTTATGGATTTTTCTCCTAATTTGATTCTATTAGTTTTATGTGCAGATGATCTCAATAAATAAAATTAAAACAGCTAATTTTATAATTCTATTATGATGAAAAATAATACAGTGAATGATTGTAAAATCTTAAATTTAAATTACAATACTAGATTAGTAAACAACATTGACATTCCATTTGAGGTAAAGAGGATTTATTACCTATACGATATTCAAAATAAATCAATTAGAGGAGAGCATGCCCATAAAGACTTATATCAAGTAATAATTGGATTAAATGAAGGTTTGAAAATTAAAATTGATGATGGTCAAAATGTTAAAACATATAATCTGGACAATCCAAACCAAGGATTATTGATTGTTCCCGGAATATGGAGATCTTTAACTGAATTTTCTCCTAAATCTATTTGTTTAGTTATGGCTTCAGAATTATATTCTGAAGACGATTATATAAGGAATTATAATGAATTTTTAAATTTTAAAAAATGATACATCCTAAATCAGATTGTTTATCCAAAAATATTGGAGAAAAAACAAACATATGGCAAAATGTAGTAGTCCTTCCTAATGCTGTTATTGGTAATAATTGTAATATTTGTGCAAATTCTTTAATAGAAAATGATGTTCTGATTGGAAATAATGTAACTGTCAAGTGTGGTGTTTTTTTATGGGATGGAATTACTATTGAAGACAACGTCCAAATAGGTCCTAATGTTACTTTTACAAATGACAAGTATCCTAGAGCAAATGCTAGCTTTGAAGTTCAACAAATATTAATAAAAAAAAACGCATCAGTTGGAGCAGGGTCAATAATTTTAGGAGGTATTACAATAGGTGAAAATTCAATGATTGGAGCTGGTAGTTTAGTTACAAAAAGTATTCCCTCGAATGAATTATGGTTTGGCTCTCCAGCAAAATTTATACGAAAAATATGATACCATTCTTAGATTTAAAAAAAGTAAATCAACCATATTCTGTTGAAATTGAAGCAGCGGTAAAAAGAGTGTTAAACTCAGGTTGGTATATCAATGGGCAAGAAAAAGAAAGATTCGAGAAAAACTTTGCAAATTTTATTGGTTCCGCATATTCAATAGGAGTTGCCAACGGTTTAGATGCACTAAGAATTATTATTAGAGCCTACATTGAGTTAGGGATCTTTAAAAAAGGTGATGAAATATTAGTGCCAGCAAATACTTTTATAGCTTCCATTATTGCAATTACAGATAATGGGTTAATTCCTGTATTAATTGAAGCAGATAAAGATTCATTACAAATAGATGAAAATGAAATAGAGAAATCGATAAATTCTAAGACAAAAGCTATCATGCTTGTTCATCTTTATGGTCAGAGTTCTTTTACAAAAAAAATCATCAAATTATCTAAAAAATATAATTTAAAGATTATTGAAGATAATGCACAAGCTCATGGGTGTAAATTTGAGGGTAAAACTACTGGTTCAATTGGAGATGCAGCAGCTCACAGTTTTTATCCTGGAAAAAATCTTGGAGCCCTTGGTGATGCTGGAGCTATAACAACTAGTGATTCTGAGTTGGCAATAACTATGAGAACTCTATCAAATTATGGTTCCAGAGTAAAGTATGTAAGTGAATATACTGGTTATAATAGTAGACTAGATGAAATTCAAGCTGCAATTCTGGATGTTAAGCTCAAGTATTTAGATATTGAAATTGATAAAAGAAAGAAAATCGCAGATTTGTACTTAAAAACAATAATAAATCCCCAAATAAAACTACCAATAGTAAATAATATAGATTCTCATGTATTTCATTTGTTTCCTGTTTTAACAGAAAAAAGAGATGATTTACAAAGTTATCTTAAAGAGAATGGAATTCAGACATTAATCCATTATCCAATACCTCCTCACAAACAAAAATGTTATAAAGAAATGAATCATTTATCTTTTCCGATAACAGAAAAAATTCATAATAATGAACTTAGTTTGCCGATTGGTCCAGAAATATTATTAGAAGAGGTAGTTTTTATCTCAGACACAATAAATAATTGGAATCCATAATTTTTATAATCATGAAAAATCAAAAAATTGTTATTATTGATTATGGAATGGGAAATATAGGTTCAATTCAAAATATGTTAAAATATTTAGGAGCCGATTCAATTGTCACATCAGATAAAAAAGAAATAAAGAATGCAGACAAATTAATATTGCCCGGAGTAGGCCATTTTAAATCTGCTATGGATAATATTAATAAACTTGACATTTCAGAGTTATTAAGGACGCAAGTTTTAGAAGAGAAAAAACCTATATTAGGAATCTGTTTAGGCATGCAATTGATGTGTAGCCACAGTGAAGAAGGAGATGTTTCAGGGCTATCTCTTATAGATGCAAAAGTAAAAAAGTTTAATTTTTTACATAATAAGGAATTAAAAGTTCCTCATATGGGATGGAATAAAGTTAAATTATTAAATAATCAATCTCAGATATTTGAAGAGTCATTAGAGAAATCACGATTTTATTTTGTTCACTCATATTATGTTAAATGTAACAATAGTTCTGATGTATTAACCAAAACTGATTATGGTTTAAATTTTGATTCATCTTTTGAGGATGGAAATATATTTGGTGTTCAGTTTCACCCTGAGAAGAGTCATAGTTATGGCATAAACTTATTTAAAAATTTCTTAAAAATTTAATAATGCAATTTACTAGAGTTATTCCTGTTTTATTGCTAAAAAATAATGGCCTGGTAAAAACTGTTAAGTTTAAAAATTCTAATTATATAGGTGATCCTATTAATGCTATGAAAATTTTTAACACTAAAGAAGTAGATGAATTAGTGATTTTAGATATTATGGCGACAAAAAATAAAAGAGAGCCAGATTATGAATTTATTAAGGAAATTGTTTCAGAAGCTTTTATGCCCATTGGTTATGGCGGGGGTATTAATAAACTAGAACATATCCGTAAACTATTTCAATTAGGAGTTGATAAAGTAATTTTAAATTCAGCGGCTATTTTAGAACCAGATTTAATTAAAAAAGCTTCAGAAATTTATGGAAATCAAAGTATAGTTGTCTCAATTGATGTAAAAAAAAATATATGGAGACAATATAAATTATATTCACATCTAAACAATAAAAAAATTAAATATGACCTTGTTCAGTTCATAAAAAAAATGGAGAGCTTAGGTGCTGGTGAAATCATAATTAATTCAGTTGATAACGATGGTGTAATGGAAGGATACGATTGTAATTTAATTGAAATAGCCTCTAAAAGAGTTAAAATCCCAATTATTGCTCTTGGCGGTGCTGGAAATATTAAAGATTTAAAAAGCGCTGTGATACACGGTGCATCAGCAGTGGCAGCAGGTTCTCTTTTTGTTTATCAAGGAATTCATAGAGGAGTTCTTATCAGTTACATCAAGAGTGAATTATTAATGAAAGAAATATTAAAAAAATAAAATGAATAATACAACTAATATGTGCAGTCGTTGTGTAATGGATACAACAGCTAAAGAAATATCATTTGATGATAATGGAGAATGTAACTTTTGCAAACATTATGATACTGTTGAAAAACATGAGGTGTTCTCAGATAAAGCTGGTCAGGAGAAACTAGATTTACTAATTAGTGAAATAAAGAAAAAAGGAAAGAATAAAAAATATGATGTTTTAATAGGACTTAGTGGTGGAGTAGATAGTTCTTATGTGGCCTATTTGTTGAAAAAGAAATACAATCTACGTGCTTTGGCTGTTCATTTAGACAATGGCTGGAATACTGAACTTGCAGTTGCTAACGTCGAAGAAGTTATAAAGAGATTAGATATAGATTTAATTACGAATGTATTAGACTGGGAGGAGTTTAGAGATATACAAAGTTCATTTCTAAAATCTTCCATTTCTAATATTGAAATTCCTACAGATCATGCTATTTGGGCTACATTATTAAAAACTGCAGGTAAACATGGTATTTCTTATATAGTAGCTGGAAATAATGTGGTTACAGAAGCTATTATGCCAGAATCATGGCTATATGGTTCTAAGGATTCTAAATTAATTAGATCAATACATAAAAAATTCGGGAAGATAAAAATGAAAACCTATCCCTATTTGACAACATTTGATTTCTTTAAATTTTTACTATTGAGAAATATTAGATGGGTTCCTATTTTGAATTATGTTCCTTTTGTAAAAGAAGATGCAAAGCAATTATTAATTGATGAGTTAGGCTGGAGAGATTATGGAGGTAAACATTACGAAAATATTTTCACTAGATTTTTTCACGCATATTATCTACCAGAAAAATTTGGCTATGATTTAAGGAGATGTTATCTGTCTGCTTTAATTTGTTCAGGTCAAATGAATAGAGAAGAAGCAATAAAAGAACTTGAGAGTCCTCCTGCTAGCAAAAAAGTATTAAATGAAGACAGAGATTATGTAATGAAAAAACTCGGATTAACAAATGATGAATTTGACAATATAATATCTAATTCAATTAATCAATATACAGATTTTCCTAATAACGAATCTTTATGGCAAAAGTTTGATTGGTTTGTTAAAATGGCAAGAAAAAGAATTACTCGTGTAAGATAAATATTATGAAAAAGACAGTTTGGTTGGTGAACTATTATGCAATGCCTCCAGAACATGAAAGTCGTTTAAGAGCAATAAAATTTGCACAGTACTTAAATGAAGCTGGTTATAAAACTAAAATCATTTCATCTAGTTTTCTACACAATAAGAATATTAATCTTTTGACACCAGAGTTAAAGTTTAAAGAGGTTTCGTATGGCAATTTAGATTTTATTCATATAAACAGTAAAAGTTATTCATCTAATACTTTCTATAGATTTTGGAGTTTATTAGTTTTTCATTTTAAATTACATTTATATTCTGGAAGATTCGATAAACCAGATTACATATTACACACTTGTGTACCTCCTTTTGGATTTATTACAGTTTTTACGGCATCTAAGCTAAAAGCAAAATATTTTACAGAAGTTTTAGATTTGTGGCCAGAATCCTTTCTTGCTTTTGATTTGGTTAGTAAAAATAATCCTATTTTAAAGCTATCTTACTTAATAGAAAAATGGATGTACGCAAAAGCAAATAAAATAATATTCTCTATGGAGGGGGGTATAGATTATTTAAAACAAAAGAGATGGCTAATAAGCCAAGGAGGCAAAATTGATGACAACAAAATATATTACATAAATAATGGTGTTGATCTTAAAGATTTCAATTATAACAAGATAAATTGTAAGTTAAATGATATAGATCTACAAAATGATGATTTTTTTAAAGTTGTTTATATTGGATCTGTGAGATTAGCTAATAATATCATAAAGCTTATTGAAGCTGCTTCTTTAATAAAAAACTCAGGTCATATTAAAATTTTAATATACGGAGACGGTGACGAACGAGAAAAATTAATATCTCACTGTAGAAAGAAAAATATATCAAATGTAATATTTAAGGATAAATGGGTTAATCCCAAATATGTTCCTTATATTTTGTCAAAAAGTAATCTTAATATTCTTAATTATAGTCCAAATTATATTTGGAATTATGGTGGAAGTCAGAGCAAATTATTTCAATATATGGCAAGTGGAAAGCCAATATTATCAAATTTGAAAATGGGGTATTGTTTAATCACCAAATTTAATTTAGGGATTGCAAAAAAGTTTAAATCTACTAAAGATTACGCAGAATCTATATTGAAAATTGCAAATTTAGACAAAAAAGAGTACGATAATATGTGCTTAAACTCAAAGAACACCGCATTAAATTTTGATTATATTAAATTGACAAATGATTTCATATCGTTAATTAAATAAACTTAAAAGCTATGATTAAATATAGACTTGCAAAAAGTTCTGACGCAAAATCATTAACAAAAGTTCATTTGAATTGTGCTAAACATCAAAAGGGCGGTTTTTTCCATAATTTAGGGTTTTATTTTACTCTTAACTATTATAAAATTCTATTGTCTAATAAAAATAGTATTATTTTAATAGCAGAGGATCAACATCAAAATCTCTTAGGATTTCATTCAGGAACATTAAAAATGGAAGAGCAACTAATTGATTTAAAGAAAAAAAAAATAATTCTAATTTTTTCTTTAATTCCAATATTGTTAAAAAAACCTAGTCTAATTTATGATATATTAAATAGATATTTATCTATTTCTAATACCGATTTAAATGAAAATGATTTTGGCGTAAAAACTGGTGCAAGATTAGAATATTGGTGTTGGTTACCAAACAATTCTAATCCCGTTGGTGCAATTAGTCTTCATTATAAATGGATTAAATTAGTTAAAAAGTTAGGAGTAAAAAATGTGTGTTTCGAAGCTGATTCAGTTAATGAAAAAATTTTAAAATTTCATAAAAAGAATGGTGCTGAAATAATAAAAGAATTAAATTTATCGGATGGAAGAAAACGATTTATTTTACAATATAATTTAAATTAAAAAAACTTAATAGTTATGAATAAAATAGAAGTAGAAAATTTAATAATGTCAATTTTGAAAGAATTTATTGAAGAAAACGATATTGAATTTATTGGTGAATTAAATACAGAAACAAGGTTAATAGGTAGTTCTGGATTTTTAGATTCTATGGATTTAGTATCTTTTATTGTTGAGCTTGAAGAAGGAATAAGTGATAAATTTTCATTAGATATTGAACTTGCTAATGATTCTGCGATGTCAAGCAGAACAAGTCCTTTTGTGAACCTGTCGATTTTATCAGATTATATTCTTAAAATAGCTGAACAATGAAAACTATTCTTATTACAGGAAATAGAAAAGGTATTGGGAGATATCTTTCGGAAAGGTTATTAGAGCAAGGTTATTTTGTTGTAGGTTGCTCTAGGTCTGAAAGTGATTTGGTTAATAAAAATTATTTTCATTCTACATGTGATGTAAGTGATTCAGAAGAGATTATAAAGTTTTTTAAAATTCTTAGAAGTAAAAAAATATCAATTGATATTTTAATAAATAATGCAGGAGTAGCTTCAATGAATCATTTTATTACTACCCCTTCAAAAACATCAGAAAATATATTTAACATTAATTTTCAGGGAACATTGAATTTTTCAAAATATTCATCGAAAATGATGATGAAAAAAAAATGGGGAAGAATTATTAATTTTTCTACAGTAGCTGTTCCGCTTAATCTTGAGGGCGAATTATCTTATGCAGCTTCTAAAGCCGCAGTTGAGATTGCTTCAAGAGTAATGTCAAAGGAACTAGGTAGTTTTGGAATAACAGTAAACAGTATAGGTCCAAACCCCATTAATACTGATTTAATAAAAACGCTTAGTAAAGATAAAATTGTAAATTTAATGGCCAATCAATCAATCAAAAGATTAGGAGAATTTGAAGATATATACAATATAGTTAGATTTTATATTTCTGAAGAAAGCAATTTTATTAATGGTCAAAATCTTTATTTAGGCGGAATATGTTAGATTATATAAATAAATTTTCAGGTGATTTTCTTGTAGATAAAGATTTAAAAATATTTACTTATAATGATTTAAAAAAAAATATAATATTATATTTTAAAAAATTCAAAGAGATCAAGCCTGGATCAAAAGTTATTTTAAGTTCAGATTATTCTTTTGAATCAATTACAATATTTTTAGTATTATCTGAGTTACGATGTAACATATGCCCAATTACTTCACCACAAAAAGATGAGTATGATGAAAAATTAAAAATCTTTAATGGAAATTATATTATTGATTCAAATCAAAGTTATGATTTAATAAAGCTAGATAATACTTCAATTGATAACTCAAATAAAAACTCTAGTATAACTTTATTTAGTAGTGGAACAACAGGGAAACCAAAAATGATGATACAAAATCTAGCTAATATATTTGAATCTCATTTAGTTCCCAAAAATCAAAAAAAACTTAAAATACTAATATTCTTACTATTTGATCATATTGGAGGGTTAAACACTTTAATATCGAGTATAAAAAGAGGCATGTGCCTTGCAATTTCCGATTCACGAAACCCTGACGATATCATAAAGTTTCTTAATAAAGCAAAAATTAATATTTTACCAACGACTCCAACATTTATTAATATGCTCCTTCTTTCAGAGGAGTTTGCTTCCGAAAAATTCGATTCAGTAAAATTAATTACTTATGGCACTGAAAAAATGCCACCCGGCACACTTAAAAAAATTAATCAACTTTTACCCAATACTAGATTATTACAAACTTTTGGGACTTCTGAAACAGGAATAGTAAAAACTAAAAGTAAATCTTCTGATAGTTTATATTTTAAAATAGTAGATTCAGAATATAAAGTCATTGATAATGAACTTTTCTTAAAAACAAAAACACAGATTAATACATATGAAGGGTTAAATTCTGACAGTTTTACTAAAGATGGTTGGTTTAAAACTGGAGATATTGTTGACATGGATAGTGATGGCTATATTAAAGTAATATCAAGAAAAAATAATATAATTAATGTTGGTGGTTTAAAAGTTTTTCCAAATGAAATTGAACAAATAATATATGAATTAGATTTCATAATAGAAGCTACGATTTATGGAAAACCAAACGCTATTGTTGGAAATATTGTATGTTTAAAAGCTATTGTTGACAAGGGAACTAATGTTAAATCTGCTAAAAAACAAATAAAATCACTCTGTAAAAATAAATTAGAAAAATATAAAGTACCTCAAAAAATTATTATTGTTAGTGAAGTAAAAGCTACCAAAAGATTCAAGAAATCAATATAGATTATGAAAATTCCATTTTGCCTTCCATTAATAGATAATGATGTAAATCAAGAAGTTTTGTCTTGTTTAAATGAAACTGGTTGGCTCACAACAGGACCTAAAGTTAAATTGTTAGAAGACGAAATAACAAAACTGTGCCAAACAAGTTCAACCATATGTGTAAATTCATGGACTTCTGGGATGCTCCTTTTAATAAGGTGGTTAGGTCTAGACGAAGAAGATGAAATCATTGTACCTGTATATACTTATGCAGCATCAGCATTTTCAGTAATTAACTCTCATGTTAAATGTGTGTTTGTTGATGTTAATAGTGATTTTACAATTAATATTGATGAAGTAGAAAAAGCCATCACTGCTAAGACAAAAGCCATCATGCCTGTTGATTTAGGAGGTCTTCCCATTGATTATATTACACTTAATACACTTCTAAATAAAGAAAGTGTTAGAAGTAAATTTAATCCAAAAACAGATTTTCAAAGAAAAATAGGAAGACCCATTGTCATTTCAGATGCTGCACATTCGATAGGATCTTTAATTGATGGAGTTCCAACACCATTATTTTCAGATTTTAGTGTGTTTTCTTTTCATTCAGTCAAGAATATTACAACAGGTGAAGGAGGAGCAATAACTTTTAAAATTTTTGATGAGTTTGAAGATGGATTAATACTGAAAGAATTAAGGTTATTATCGTTAAATGGTCAAAATAAAACAGCTTTTGAAAAAAATTCTATTGGCGGCTGGAAATATGATATTATAACCAATGGATTGAAAGTAAATATGCCAGATATCAATGCAGCTATTGGATTGGCTCAATTAAAAAAATATAAAAATATTTTATTACCTGAGAGAGAGCAGATTTTTTTAAAATATAATTCAATTTTATCTCAATATTCATGGGCAATATTACCAACGTTTTCTGTTGACAATAGAAAATCATCATGTCATTTATATCAATTACGGATTGAAGGTTTTGAAGAACAGCAAAGAGATCAATTGATAAGTAGATTAGCTTCTATAGATATAGGTGTTAATGTTCATTATATTCCACTTCCAATGCTATCGTATTTTAAAAGTATTGGATTAGATATAAAAGATTTTCCATCTTCTTACGACCTTTATAAGAATGAGATTTCTTTACCAATATACAATGATCTTTCTATTGAAAGTGTTGAGTATGTCGCTGAAAAATTAATTGAAATTGTTAATGAAATAATCAAATAAATGAATATTAGTAAATTACTTTCTACGAGGGTTCGTAATATTAAAATAAATCCTTTTTTAGAAGATTTAACAGCACAAAAGAATTTTTTATCTCCTCAAATTAATGATAAAAAAATTCTTGTAATTGGAGGCGCAGGAACTATTGGCTCGAGTTATATCAAACAAATTTTAAAATATAAACCTTCAAAAATTACCGTAGTAGATATTAATGAGAATGGTTTAACTGAATTAACTAGAGATTTGAGAAGCTCAAATTTAATGGACTATAGTCCAGAATACATTACCTATCCAGTAAATTTATTGAGTACCACATTTGATAAAATATTTAATTCAGATACTTGGGATGTTGTTTCAAATTTTTCAGCTCACAAACATGTACGTTCAGAGAAAGATAAAATTTCAGTAGAGGCCCTGATCAAAAATAATGTTTTTGGTGCTATCAAACTTTTAAATCTCTGTAAAATAAATCCACCAAAATATTTTTTTAGTGTTTCTACAGATAAAGCAGCAAACCCAGTAAATATTATGGGGGCCTCAAAAAGTCTCATGGAAAAATTGATTCTTTCCCAAAAAAATAACTTTAGAGTTTCAACTGCTCGATTTGCTAATGTTGCTTTTTCTAATGGTAGTTTATTAGATGGCTTTATATACAGATTGTATAAAAAACAACCTTTAAGCTGTCCGTCAGATATCAAACGTTTTTTTGTTACTCCAGAACAATCCGGACAGATATGTTTATTGGCTACATTTTTAGGTGACTCAGGAAATATTTTCTTCCCTAAATTAGATTTTCATAAAGATCAAATCTATTTTAAGGACATCGCTTTAGATTTCCTGAAAGAAGAAGGGCTCGAACCAATATATATGAATTCAGAAAAAGAAGCGAAAGAGTATGATATCGATAGTAATTTAGGCAAGTATCCTATTTATTTTTTCAATACAGATACCTCAGGAGAAAAAACATATGAGGAGTTCTACACGGAAGAAGAGGATTATAATATAAAAAAATATGATTCACTTGGATTTATTAATACACAAAAAGTTCAAATATCATTTGAAGAGGTTGAAGCTAGTTTTGACGCTATTTTCAGTAATTCAAAATCAGAAAAATTAGATATAATCAAAGTTATTAAAAAGTATGTTCCAGATTTTATGCATATAGAAACTGGTAAACATCTAGATCAAAAAATGTAAGTTATGCCAAGAATTATTGATGTATTATTATCACTTTTATCTCTTTTAGTCTTATTGCCGCTCTTTATACCAATAGTTGTTATACTCCTTTTAACCGGGGAGCATAAGGTGTTTTATTTGCAAACTAGAGTAGGTTATAAGAATAAGGATTTTAAAATAATAAAATTTGCAACTATGCTCTCAAATAGTGCAAATATGGGGTCTGGGAGTTTAACCTTGAGAAATGACCCAAGAGTTTTACCTTTTGGTTCCTTTTTGCGAAAGACTAAAATAAATGAATTACCTCAAATACTAAATATTATAATTGGGGATTTATCTATAGTTGGTCCAAGACCACAGATGCAAGTTGACTTTGAAAAGTATTCAGATGATGTTCAAGGGAAAATATATAATGTGAGACCAGGTTTAACAGGTATTGGTTCTATTATTTTTAGAGATGAAGAGTCCCTAATCTCACTTGCGGCTGAAAATGAAAATCCACATGATTTCTATAAAAGAGTAATAGCACCCTATAAAGGAGAATTAGAGATGTGGTATCATTCACATCGCTCTTTAATTTTAGACTTTCAATTGATTTTTATGACAGCTTGGGCCATATTTTTTCCAGAAACTAGACTTTATGAAAAATGGTTTAAAGATTTGCCTAAACGAAGTTTTTAATTAAAAAAATTAAATATGAAAGGAATCATTTTAGCAGGAGGTAGTGGTACTCGTTTATACCCAATTACAAAAGGAGTTTCTAAACAGTTATTACCGGTATATGATAAGCCGATGATATACTACCCATTATCAGTATTGATGTTAGCGGGTATAAAAGAAATTTTAATTATTTCTACACCTGAAGATTTGCCAAATTTTGAAAAATTATTGGGAGATGGTAACGAAATAGGTATCAGTTTAACCTATAAAGAACAACCTAGTCCAGATGGACTTGCTCAAGCTTTTATTATTGGAGCCGAATTTATTGGAACTGATGACGTGTGCTTGGTGCTTGGAGATAACATTTTTTATGGGTATGGTTTTTCAGAGATTCTGCAAAATGCTAGAAATAATGTAGCTGAAGGCAAATCAACTGTATTTGGCTATTATGTAAATGATCCTGAACGCTATGGGGTAGCCGAATATGATAAAAAAGGAAATGTAACCTCTATAGAAGAAAAACCTACTGATCCTAAATCAAATTTTGCAGTAGTTGGGTTGTATTTTTATACCAATGACGTAGTTCAAATTGCAAAAAAGATAAAACCATCTCACAGAGGAGAATTGGAAATTACATCCGTAAATCAAGAATACCTAAAACAACAAAACTTAAAGGTAGAATTGTTAGGTAGAGGTTTTGCTTGGTTAGATACTGGTACGCACGATTCTTTAATGGAGGCAGGGCAATTTATAGAGACTATCGAAAAAAGACAAGGATTAAAAGTCGCTTGTTTAGAAGAAATCGCTTATAGAATGAAGTATATCAATGCTCAGCAAGTAAGAAAATTAGCTGAGCCTTTGAAAAAGAATGGATATGGTAAGTATCTCCTTAATTTGATTAAATAAATGAAGTTTGTAAATACCCCTATAGAAGGACTTGTGATTATAGAACCTACTGTATTTGGAGATAATAGAGGGTACTTTTTAGAAAGTTACAATAAAAAAAAATTTGAGGAAGCTATCGGGAAAGTATCATTTGTGCAAGACAATGAATCGAAATCGGCTAAAGGGGTGTTGAGAGGCTTGCATTTTCAAAAACCTCCTTTTGCACAAGCCAAATTGGTTCGCTGCATTGAAGGTAGCGTATTGGATGTTGCTGTAGACATTAGGAAAGGCTCTCCAACCTATGGTAAACACGTGGCTATTGAATTAACTGGAGAAAATAAAAGACAATTATTTGTTCCTAGAGGTTTTGCACATGGATTCTCTGTTTTGAGCGATAGTGCTGTTTTTGCTTATAAAGTAGACAACACCTATGCGCCAGAATACGATGCTGGTATTAAATACGATGATAAAGAGTTAAATATAGACTGGAGTTTAACCGAGGAGGAAGTTCAATTATCTGAGAAAGATAAAAATTTATCATCCTTTAAAGATTTAGATTCACCATTCAAGTTTTAATATATGAATATATTAGTTTCAGGTTCTAATGGACAACTAGGTTCAGAAATAAAAGATTTAGTTACAAATTATAAAGACTTTAATTTCTTTTTTAGGGATCTACCTGAATTAAATATTTGTGATGCAGAAGCATTAAACACTTTTATTTTTAATCAAAATATTAATGCAGTGATCAATTGTGCAGCTTATACTGCGGTTGATCAAGCAGAGGAAGATGTTGTAATAGCAGAACAAGTAAATGCAAAAGGGGTTTTAAACCTAGTCAATGCCTTAAAAAAAGTAGATGGTAAATTAATTCATATCTCTACAGACTATGTTTTTGATGGAACTAGTTTTTTACCATATAAAGAATCAGACCCAGTGAGTCCTATTGGTGTATATGGTAAAACCAAAAGAGCTGGGGAGCTTGCTGTTATAAATAGTGATATAGATTCGATTGTAATTCGAACGTCTTGGTTATATTCAGCTTTTGGGAATAATTTTGTAAAGACAATGCTTAAACTTGGACATGATAGAGATGAACTGGGGGTGATTTTTGATCAGGTGGGTACACCTACTAATGCGAGTGACTTGGCTAAAACGTGTTTGGATATTTTATCAGATAAAAGTTCAGAGAATATAAGTGCTAACGGAAAAATTTATCATTATTCTAATGAAGGGGTCGCGTCTTGGTATGACTTTGCAACCGCTATTATGGAGTTGGGGTCACTTGACTGTAAAGTGAGACCAATAGAAACAAAAGATTATCCGACACCAGCAAAAAGACCACATTATTCTGTATTAAACAAAACCAAAATAAATACAGATTTTAATATTGAAATTCCATATTGGAGAGATTCGTTAGATAAATGTATTGAGAAATTAAAATCGAATTAAATTAAAAATTACTATGAAAAATATTTTAATAACAGGAGGAGCTGGATTTATAGGTTCACATGTAGTTCGTTTATTTTTAAATAAATACCCAGATTATAACATATACAATCTTGATAAATTAACCTATGCAGGAAATTTAGAAAACTTAAGAGATGTTGAACATTATAAAAATTATCATTTTCTCAAAGAAGATAT
>Ga0206125_10001255_pt1 | contig 29993 bp, 25 predicted proteins | sample Helgoland_Spring_4_FD_148598 | JGI IMG/M metagenome (GOLD analysis project Ga0206125, IMG submission 148598) | Pelagic subsurface seawater microbial communities from Kabeltonne, Helgoland, North Sea - Helgoland_Spring_Bloom_20160331_1 | ecosystem: Environmental > Aquatic > Marine > Epipelagic ... | reverse complement strand
CAGCGGTTTATGCATGGAAAGGTATGAACGAAGAAGAATTTGATTGGTGTATTGAGCAAACCTTATTTTTTGGTGAAGATAAAAAACCATTAAATATGATTTTAGATGATGGAGGAGATTTAACCAATATGGTGTTAGATCGTTATCCTGAATTATCCGCTGGAATTAATGGTTTATCAGAAGAAACTACCACTGGAGTTCATAGGTTATATGAACGAGTGAAAAATGGAACACTAACAATGCCAGCCATAAATATTAATGACTCTGTTACAAAATCTAAATTTGATAACAAATATGGATGTAAAGAATCTGCAGTTGATGCAGTTCGTAGAGCAACTGATATTATGTTAGCAGGTAAACGTGTAACAGTTTGTGGTTATGGAGATGTAGGAAAAGGAACCGCAGCTTCATTTGCTGGGGCAGGGAGTATAGTAACAGTTACAGAAATAGATCCTATTTGTGCACTGCAAGCAGCAATGGATGGTTTTGAAGTGAAGAAATTAGAAACAGTTGTTGCAAATTCTGATATTATTATTACAACTACAGGAAATAAAGACATTGTACGAAAAGAACATTTTGAAGCAATGAAAGACAAAGTAATTGTTGCCAATATTGGCCATTTTGATAATGAAATCGATGTACCTTATTTAAATGCAAATAGTGAAAAAATAGAAATTAAACCGCAAGTTGATAAATACAATATCAATGGGAAAGATATTATTTTGTTAGCTGAAGGTCGTTTAGTGAATTTAGGTTGCGCCACCGGCCATCCGAGTTTTGTAATGTCAAATTCATTTACAAATCAAACTTTAGCTCAAATAGAGCTTTGGAACAATGCAGATGCTTATGAGAATAAAGTATACATGTTACCAAAACATTTAGATGAAAAAGTCGCATATCTACATTTATCCAAAATTGGTGTTGAACTAACTGAATTGCTTCAAGATCAAGCGGAATACATAGGGGTTACGAAAGCAGGACCATATAAACCTGAGCATTATAGATATTAAAAAAAAACAAATATATTCACAACCATTTTTTTTAATTTAAACTTCAAAGAAAACAGGGGGTATAATTATTTAGTGACCTTTTAACAAATTATTTTAAAATATATTTCAAACAGAATGAATAAAAATAAAATAGCCATTATTGGCCTTGGATATGTCGGTTTACCATTGGCAAGATTGTTTGCAACTAAATTTTCGGTGGTAGGTTTTGACATTAATAAAGAAAGAGTTAAAGAGTTAATGTCTGGTATTGATGCCACTTTAGAGGTTTCAAATGAGATATTACAGTCAGTACTAGTTGAAAAGACGTCGGAAAAGAATGGCTTATTTTGTACATCTTTATTGAATGAAATTAGAGACTGCAACTATTTTATTATCACTGTTCCAACCCCTGTTGATAAAAATAATACGCCTGATTTAACTCCCCTAGTTAAAGCTAGTGAAACAGTAGGCGCTGTTTTAAAAAAAGGAGATATTGTAGTATATGAGTCTACAGTCTATCCAGGAGCTACTGAAGAAGATTGTGTCCCAGTACTAGAAAAAGTTTCAGGACTAAAGTTTAATAAAGATTTTTATGCTGGTTATTCACCTGAAAGAATTAATCCGGGTGATAAGCAGCACACTGTTGATAAAATTTTAAAAGTTACTTCAGGTTCTACTCCAGAGATTGGTCTAAAAATTAACGATTTATACAAATCTGTAATTTCCGTTGGGACCCACTTGGCACCTTCAATCAAGGTGGCTGAGGCAGCAAAAGTAATCGAAAACTCTCAACGTGATATCAATATTGCTTTTGTAAATGAACTTGCTAAAATATTTAGTTTACTAGAAATTGATACACATGCCGTATTAGAGGCTGCAGGTACAAAATGGAATTTTTTACCTTTCAAGCCTGGTTTAGTAGGAGGACATTGTATCGGTATTGATCCTTATTATCTAGCTCAAAAAGCTCAAGAGTTGGGTTATCATCCTGAAATTATTTTGGCAGGTCGTCGATTAAACGATTCCATGGGTGAGTACGTGGCAGGTCAGATTATTAAGCTATTAGTTAAGTCCGATATAAAAGTAAAAGGAGCTAACATTTTAGTTTTAGGGATTACATTTAAAGAAAATTGTCCTGACGTGAGAAACACCAAGGTAGTAGATGTGATTGCTCATCTGAAAGATTATGGTACCAAGATTACAATATATGATCCTTGGGCCAGTCCAGAGCAGGTGAAAAGTGAATATAATTTAGATGCTTCTCAAAACTTGCCTAAAGGATGTTTTGATGCTATTGTACTAACTGTAGCACATAAGGAATTCTTGACAATGAACTTAGATGAACTTAAAAAGGAAAATGCTCCTGTTTATGATGTAAAAGGAGTTTTAGGAACCAAAGCCGATGCTAATCTGTAAAAAAAATAACAATGTTCCCTAATCAAGAGATAAAAAATAAAAAAATATTAGTAACAGGAGGTGCCGGATTTATTGGTTCTAACCTTTGTGAATACCTTTTGAAATCTGAAGTTATTGTTACTTGCTTGGATAATTTTTCTACAGGCAAAAGAAAAAATATAGAGTTATTTTTAAATGACTCTAATTTTACATTAATAGAAGGAGATATACGAAATTTAGAGACATGTCATACTGCTTGTAAAGGTCAAGATTTTGTTTTACATCAAGCGGCACTGGGTTCTGTTCCACGATCTATTAGTGACCCCATAACATCTAATGAAGTGAACGTGTCAGGATTTTTAAATATGCTAGTTGCGAGCAGAGATCAAAAAGTAAAGCGATTTATTTATGCAGCATCTAGTTCGACTTATGGTGACTCTAAAGTATTACCTAAGGTTGAGGATCAAATAGGAAAACCTTTATCTCCCTATGCCATTACCAAATACGTCAACGAATTATACGCAAACAATTTTAAACTTACCTATGATTTAGATTCAGTTGGTTTACGCTATTTCAATGTGTTTGGTCGTCGTCAAGATCCAAATGGAGCTTATGCGGCAGTAATCCCTCTATTTGTAAAGCAATTGATAAATCACGAAAAACCAGTTATAAACGGTGATGGTTCATTTTCTAGAGACTTCACATACATTGATAATGTAATTCAAATGAATATTTTGGCTATAACTTCAGAGAACAAAAAGGCATTAAATCAAGTTTATAATACAGCTGTTGGAGATAGAACTACTCTAATTGAATTAGTTAATTATCTAAAACAGTATTTATCTGAGCTAGATCCTCAAATTACTAACATTGAAGTAAAATACGGTTCAAATCGTATTGGTGATATTCCCCATTCATTGGCATCTATTAATAAAGCAAAAAAATTATTAAATTATAAACCATCTCACACAATTGAAAAGGGAATTAAAGAGGCCGTAAAATGGTATTATGATTATTTTTTAAAGCATTAAAAATCAGATAATTGAATTTTAAATCCATATATAAGAATATATCAATTTTAGGTATTGGACAAATAGTTATGATTCTATTTGCAGTAGGCAAATCTAAAGTTGCTGCCGAATTATTAAGTGTTGAAGGAATAGGTCTTATTTTTACACTTTCTAGTGCAATTGGAATTATAGGAACAATAAGTAATTTTGGTTTAGCGACTTTAGCAACTAGAGATATTTCACTTCTTTTCAAAAAAGACAAAAATCTATTTTTAAAAGAAATATCTCTATATAATATCTTATCCTTCACCACAGGAATTATTGGACTATTATTAATTATAATTTTTCACAGACAAATTGGCTTTTTTTCCTTTGGAAATTCAGAATACAACTTATATATAATTTTATTGTGTGTGTTGCCATTATTATCTCAATATAATACAAGTCAATTTTCTGTCCTACAAGCTTCTCAAAACTTTACTTATCTAACTAAATCAAATATTTTATCATCATTTTTCGTATTTATTTCAGCAATTACTTTATACTATTTCTTAAGACAAGATGGTATTCCTCTTGTCATAATAATAACAGCTATTTTTCCTGTTTTATTTAATACCTTATTTATTAAAAAATTAAATTACAAAAGAGTAAAAATATCATATTCATTAATTTATGAGCGGTTTATATTGCTTGTAAAACGTGGGTCGTTTATCAGTCTTTCATATTCTTTACCAAATATTACAATTTATTTAATAACAATTTTTTTAATAAAAGAAGAGGGTTTAATCGCCTCGGGTTTATTTGCATGCGCTTATACAATAATGTCAAACTTTAATAATTTATTAGTTTCTACATTAAACCCTGAATTTTTATCTAGAATTTCAAATCAAAATAATGTTGTTAAGATTTCAGAACACATTAATAATCAGATTAAATTAGTTATTAATATTATATCTCCTTTACTAATACTGCTAATTTTTTCTTCCTCTTTTTTAATTATTCTTTTTTATAATAACGATTTTATTTTGTCAAATAATGTCCTAATATTACTACTACTAAGTGCTGTTTTTAAATCTTTATTATGGGTTTTGAATTATATATATATTGTGATGAAAAATGAATCATTTTTCTTTTACATTGAAATGACTCTCAGTTTATTTATAGTTTTGTTTGTCTATACATTTTACTCAACATTTGATTTAGAAACATTAGGTATAGCCTTTTTAGGATCATATTTTTTAGTTTTCTTATTTTCAAGTTTAATCATTTTTATTAAATATAAAATTACATTATCATTAAACACTGTTATAAATATTGTTCCTCAGATATTAATATTAACGGTATTAGCCTTTTTAAAAATAAATTATTTTGAATATGATTTCACTTATTTATTTCTAACTTTTTTCATAACATCTGGATTGATTTCTTACTTTTATTTTAAAAAAACTTTAAATTATTGATATGAACATTTTAAGGTTTACATTTTTGCCAGTACTTAGCTTATTTTATTCCTTAAATAATTTAAGAAATAAGGATGCAAAATATAACTACCTCTTATTTATCCTGTATTATTCATTTTGCGTTACTCTTCCGGCTATTACTGGTGAAGACATGGATTTTTTCAATAAAATAGAGTTATTCAAAGACGTAAGTTTAAATCAAGATTGGCAATATATTTTTAAAGGAAACACTTTTGAATCAATTTTATTGGTTCTTGTTTCTTCTTTTACAGACAACTGGAGAATAATGTCTTTAGTTTGGGGGTTAGTCATTGGGTATCTTAACATCAAAATTATATGGCATGTAATTGATAATGCAAATCAAAATTTTAATTCATTCACAATTAAAATACTAATTTTATTTCTTATGTGCTCTATGCCTTTTTGGAATATTGGAATTTTTAGATTTTTCACCGCTAGTAATTTATTCATATATGGTTTATTGAAATATTTTGAAAAAGGTAACAGGTTTTATCTAATTGTTGCTTGTCTCTCTATTTTTGTTCATTGGAGTTTTATTTTTGTTTTATTTTTAATTTCTCTTTTTCTTTTTTTAAAAAGATTGGATTCAAAAAAAATCAACTACTTTATTGTTTTATTATTTAATTTAATATTTGTTAGCTCAATTTTTTCTAATTTTTTTGGGGATCTTTCTAGTATTACAAATTTAAATTTTGACTACCTTCCTCAATTTTTTAATCAAAAAGCTACAGCTTACAGCTCTGAAATATTTGTGGACCGGCTTGTGGATATGTCTTATTCAATTGATAATAACTTTTATGTAATGTGGAGGTATTATCTTATTTTTATATTAGTTCAATCTATTTTCTTATTCTATTTAATAAGAAGAAATAATGTCATCGATTTTTTAAAAATAGATTTTTACTTTATTGTAGTTTTTACTTTTTATTTTATTTATAATCAGTTAGGAGAGTTTGCGCCATTTGATAGGTATGCTTATATATCAAATTTCTTTGTTGCATATCTAATCTTCTTATTTCTAGATAAATTTAAAAATTTCAAAAATTATCTTCCCTACCGGTATTTAACTGTTTTTGTATTATTGTATGTAGTTGTAGAAATTCGAAATTCTTTTGATACCATAAGTATTCTTACAGTTGCATCTAACCCAATTATAAGTCCTTTTTTAATGGATTATAATTTTTCGCTAATAGATATGTTTAAATAACATGAAATTAAATTTAAACTCAATAAAATCTCCTGTTTCTTTTCTTAAAAATAATTTAAGAGGATGGAAAACAGACAGAAAGATTATCGTATTTGAATCAGATGATTGGGGATCGATAAGGATGCCTTCAAAGGATTCGTATTCTAATATAATTAAAGCTGGAATTCCAATTGACAAATGTCCATTTCTCAGAAATGATAGTTTTGAAACAGTTGAAGATTTTCACTATTTGTTCAAGGTTTTAAAAAAGTTTAAAGATAAAAACGGAAAACACCCTGTCATTACCGCTAATTATATTTTAAGAAATCCAGACTTTAAAAAAATCAAGGATTCTAATTATAATAATTTTAGTTCAGAGTTATTTACTGAGCATTTAATTAAAACTAATAAATATGATAATTATTTTAATATTCTTCGACAGGGAATAAGAGATGGTCTAATAAAACCGCAGTTACACGGCCCATTTCATGTTAATGTTAAGTTTTGGATGGAATATTTAAATACAAATTCAGCTTCAACAATAATTGCTTTTAATAATTTAGTTTATGGATTAAGTACCAATGTTGTAAATGAAGAAAGAAAGAGTTTTTTAGCAACATTTGATTATGATTGTGAAAACTATTTTAACAGTTTTTTAAAGTCAAGTTTAATTAAATCAATTAAAGATTTTGAAAACATTTTTGGATATAAATCTCTTTCTTTTATAGCCCCAAATTATGTTTGGGATAAAAAGATAGAGGAAGTTTTATCTAAAAATAATATTAAATTAATTCAATCTGCTAAACATAGGAAAAGACCATCAATTAGTACAAGCAATAATCCGCTTGAAAAAATTACTTTAGGGGCTAAAAATGATTTTGGACAAACTTATTTAACTAGAAATGTTTTTTTTGAACCATCAACTGTAGTAAATAAAATCAAACATATGGAAGAATGTTTTAATAATATTAATTATTCATTTCTTTTAAAAAAGCCAGCAATAATTTCTTCACATAGATTAAATTTTATGGGAGGATTAAATTTAAAAAATAGGGAAGAAAACCTTATGCTATTAGAAGAGTTATTATCAAATATAATAAGAAAATGGCCACAGGTTGAATTTTTTAGTTCTGATGATTTGGGTAATATTATAAATAATTAATAATGATGAAACTTACTTTTTCAGGAGATTTAGCTTTGAATAATTTATTTCTAGATAATTTAGATATTGATAATTTTTCAACTGATTTAAATGATTTGTTTATTAATTCTGACCTAAATATTGTCAATCTTGAAGCTCCTATTGTCAATAAACTTAATCCTATTGATAAAATTGGAACACACCTTTCTACGGATGGTCGAATATGTGATTTTTTGAGTAAAATAAATACTGATCTTGTAACTCTTGCCAATAACCATATTCTTGATCATGGAGTTTCGGGTCTAGAAAACACTATTTCAAATCTTGATAAATCTAAGATTAATTATTTGGGAGCCGGTTCAGATTTATATTCAGCGAGTAAAGCATTTATAGTTGACAAAAACAATATTAAGGTAGGGATTTTAAACATTGCTGAAAATGAATTTTCTAATAGCTATAATAATTCGCCAGGAGCTAATCCACTTGACATTATTTCTAATTCACAACAAATAATTAATACAAAAAAAAATGTTGATAAACTTATTTTAGTTGTTCACGGAGGAATTGAGCTATATTCATTACCAACTCCAAGATTTAAGAAATTATTAAGATATTTCGCCGATATTGGTGCAGATACGATCATTTCACATCACACTCATCGATATAATGGTTATGAAGTTTATAATGATACACCTATATTTTATGGACTAGGTAACTTCTTTTTTCCCAATGTTAATGACAACGATTATGAATGGAGTTTAGGTGTCACGGTTGAACTAAATATTGATAGCAATAAAAATATTTCATTTTTAACCCACCCATTTCTTCAAAATTATAAATCATCACATCAAATTAATATTTTAAAAGAAAATGCTTTGTCAGATTTTAGAATGAGAGAAAATAAAATTAACCAAATCATTTTAAACGATTCATTACTTAATCAGAAATTTGATCTGTTTTTTAATCAAATTAAAAATAATTATAATCATTTTTTACAGCCATACACATCAAAAATTTTTCATAAGTTATATTCTTTAGGAATTATACCATCGTTCTTAAATAATAAATTTAAGAAAAGACTTTATTTAAATATTATAAGGTGTGAGGCTCATAGAGAGATATTACTTAAATTACTTAAAAAAAATTAAAATAAATGGTGTATATCCACAACTCAGGAGAAGTGTCATTCAGACCAAATTGGGTTAACTATTGTAAAAAGAATAACATTGATTTTCAATTGGTTAATGCGTATGATAATGATATTGTAGATCAATTAAAAGATTGTAGTATTTTTTTATTTAATTTTCATCATACCAAAATTGAAGATTTTCATTTTGCGAAGAGTTTAATTTTTTCGTTACAGCAGGCTGGAATTAAGGTCTTTCCAGATTTTAATACTGGTTGGCACTTTGATGATAAGTTAGCTCAAAAATATTTACTTGAATCTATAGGTGCTCCGTTTGTTAAAACTTATGCTTTTTATTCAAAGAATGACGCTTTAAATTGGGCTAACAAAACAAGTTTTCCAAAAGTGTTTAAACTTAAAGGTGGTGCTGGATCAAATAACGTTTCATTAATAAAATCAAGAAAACACTCAAAAAAAATAATTTCAAAGGCATTCAGCAAAGGTTTTAGTAAATACAATAGATTTAATGATTTCAAAGAAGTTCTAAGGAAATATTTTATGGGAGCTGGAGAATTAATTCATGTTTTCAAGAGTTTTAGAAGATTATTTGTTTCTACAAAATTTGCAAATCAATCGGGTAATGATGCAGGATATTTACTTGTTCAGGATTTTATTCCAAATAATACTTTTGATATCCGTATTATAGTTGTTGGAAAAAAGGCTTTTGCAATAAAAAGGTTGGTTAGAAAAAATGATTTCAGAGCTTCAGGAGGGGGGAATACTATCTATGATAAATCTGAAATCGATGAAAGATGTGTTAAAATATCTTTTGATGTTAATAAAAAACTAAAATCTCAATGTGTAGCTTACGATTTTGTGTTTGATGAAAAAAATAACCCATTAATTGTTGAGATAAGTTACGGTTTTGCAAAAGAAGTTTACCTTCCTTGCCCCGGATATTGGGACGAACAATTAAATTGGTATAATGGAAATTTTGATCCGTGTGAATGGATTATTGAAAATTTAATAAAAATAAAGTAATGAAAAAACATAATTATTTAGAACAATGTGTGTGTTGTAATAAGTCCGGAATTAATATTAAAAATAATATATTAAGAAATAATTATTCTTTAGCTAAATGTTCGAAATGTAATTTTAAATTTACATTTCCGCGACCAAATATTGATTTTTTAATTGATTATTACAATAGTATTTCAAGTGTTAGGTTTTATAAATTTAGTGATAAAATATGTATTAAAGATTCAAAAGGAATTTATTCCGACATAAAAAAATATAATCCGGAAGCAAAAACTATTTTAGAAATAGGAGGTTCGACAGGATATTATCTTAATGGTTTGAAGTTGAGGGGATATGATGTTATTGGCTCTGAGTTGTCTGCTGATGCTGTTAATCTTGCAAAAGAATGGTATAATATTAAAATGTATGAGGCAGAGTTTCCTCCAACAAGCTACGAAGGAAGTTTTGATGTTATTATAATTCATCATGTTATTGAGCATGTAATAGATCCCATAAATTTTATAACTGAGGCGAAAAAATATTTATCAAAAAATGGGATTATTATAATTGAAACTCCGAATGTTAATTCTATTGGAATTAAGATATTTGGTAGACACTATCCGGTTTTTTGCCCGCCCGGTCATTTAAATTATTTTTCAAAAACAACTATTAAAAAACTACTTGGAAATGATTCCGCTGTTAAATTAATTACAACCAGTTATTCTGGACAATCACTTTATAATTTTGTTAATGCTACTTTCTCATTACTATCGATAAAACGATTAATTAACAAGGTTATAAGTAAAGAGCAAAAGGTAAAAACTACTCAAAAAGTATCAACATTAAATAATTCAAAATATTCAGTTTTGCTTTTTTCACAAAAAATATCTAAAATTTTACAATTAATAATGTTTCCGATATTTTGGGCTATTGATAAATTAAATATGGGTGAGAATTTAAATTTTATTTTAAAAAATGAAAATTGATTTAAGATACGGACCTTTATTTAGGCCAATCAGAAAAATAGCAAAATATATACTTGCTTATTTATATTATATAGTTGTTTTTTTATTTGAAATGCCAAAAGTTAAATCAATTGATGAAACATTAGATAAAATATTAGAGGGAGGATATTCTATTTGCCGTTATGGTGATGGTGATTTTCAAACTATGATTGAAAAAATTGATCTTCCATATCAAAAATATGATAATCAACTTGCAAAAAGAATGAAAGAAATCTTATTATCAGATGACCCAAAAATATTAGTTGGGCTACCTGTAGGCTATTATTCTATTGATGGTTTAGTGCGAGAAAGTAGTTTAAATTGGAGATCACAAATAGCATTAGTGTATCCAATTTTGAAGAGATATTTGGATTTAAATAAGCAATACTATAATTCAAGTATGTCTAGATTTTACTATGAATATCAGGACAAAAACGTTTCAAAAAGATATTTAAATAAACTTTTTAAAATATGGGAAGGAAAAAATATTTTATTAATTGAAGGTGAAAAAAGTAGATTGGGAATGGGTAATGATTTATTTAATAAGGCATTAAATGTAGAAAGAATATTAGCACCAAAACATAATGCCTTTTCTAAATACGATCAGATATTAAGTGAAGCACTCAAACATAAAAAATCAAAATTAATTTTGATTGCTCTAGGATCAACTGCAACAGTTCTAGCGTTTGATTTAGCTAAAGCTGGTTACCAATCTATTGATATTGGAAATATAGATATCGAATATGAATGGTACTTAAGAGGAGCTATTAAAAAAATTAAAATACCCGGAAAATACACAAGTGAAGCTAGTGGAGGACGTATTGTAGATGATGTAATAGATGAAAAATATGCCTCACAAATAATTGCTAAAATCCTATAAAATAAATTTTAAATCATGAGTAAATATAATCACACGGTTGAGTATCATAATCTTAAATCTCCTCGCGAGATTATTCCTGCCATTGTAGAACTTCTTAATCCCAAAAGTGTAATTGATGTTGGGTGTGGTCTAGGTACATTTTTAAAAGTATTTAAAGAAAATGGTGTAGAGAAAATCATGGGGATAGACGGTAGTTGGTGTAAAAAAGACCTTCTTTTTGAAAACATCGATCCTAGTGAATTTTTAGAGCAGGAAATGGAAAATAGGATTAAAGTGAATGATGTTTTTGATCTAGTCGTTTGCCTAGAGGTTGCAGAACACATCAGTCCAGATAGAGCCGAAACGTTTGTTGAAGATTTGACTAATCTAGGAAATACAATTCTTTTTTCTGCTGCAATTCCTTTGCAAGGTGGGGATCATCATTTGAATGAACAATGGGTTACATATTGGGAGAAAATATTTAATAAAAATGGGTTTAAAGTTTTTGATAAATTAAAACCTCTTTTTTGGAATAACGACAAAATATTTTTGTGGTACAAACAAAATATGGTAATTGTTACCAAGGATGAGGCTGTTATCAAAAAACTTCAAGCTCTTCCTACAAATGAATTAAAGAATGTGGTTCATCCAGAATTGTTTAAAATTGTTTCTGATTATCGTGAAAAACATGCGGTAAAACGTTATGCAAGAGGCTTATATAAATCGATTTTATATAAGCTAGGTTTTAAAAAATAGTTTAAGAATTGAAGAAAAACAAAATCTGCATTATTGGACCTTCCACCAAAATGGGAGGAATGGAAAGGGCGACTGTGAACCTTGCACACAGCATCTTAGGTTTAGGTCATGAAGTTATATATGTTTCATTATTTAATCAGGAAAAATTTTTCCCATTAGATAATAAGATTAGATTTATCGAACCAAATGGATTTAATAAAAATTCACTTTCTATTTTTAAATCAATAAAATGGATTAGAAAAACTGTTCTACAGGAATCTCCTGATAGAGTTATTGTTTTTAATAAATTTTACTCTGCAATGGTTTTATTAGCTCTTGTTGGATTGGATTTCAAAGTTTTTATTTCCGAAAGATCAAGCCCATTATATTATTGGGGTTTCAAAATGGAATTAATTAGTAGGTTTATTTTTTGGTTTTTTAAACCAACAGGTATCATTGCTCAAACCTCCATTGCAGCAGGTTACCAAAAGAATTATTATGGAAAAAACATCCCCATAGGCATTGTACCCAATGCATTAAGACCAATTAAAAATTATCCGGAAATTCAAAGAGAAAAAATTGTATTAGCTGTAGGAAGACTGCGAGACCCATTAAAAGGATTTGATCGACTGATAGAAGCATTTTCAAAAATTAAATCTTCTGATTGGAAACTAGTTTTTGCAGGTGGAGATGAAAATGGATTTAAATTAAAAAATCAAGCTAAAGAATTAAACATCTTAGATAAAATTGATTTTTTAGGACAAGTGAAAGATTTAGATCCCGTTTATGCAATGGCCTCTATTTTTATAATTCCCTCAAGAAGTGAAGGATTCCCAAATGCACTCTGCGAAGCGATGGGTGCAGGATTACCTTGCATTGCGTTTGATTTTATTGCTGGGCCTCGTGATATAATTAGCCATGGACACGATGGAATCATAGTTGAAGATGGAAATATAAATGAACTTGCCATTGCAATTGATAAAATGATTAAAGATAAAAATGCTAGAAAATATTATGGAAAAAATGCTGAGGCTATTAAAAGCAGACTTAGTCCTGATGTTATTGGAAAAAAAACAATAGATTTTATATTGTCTTAGATTTTAAAATTTAATTGATGAATAATCCCCTCATAAGTATAGTGGTTCCAGTTTATAATGCAGATAAGTATCTACATCAATGTGTTGATAGTCTGATAAATCAAACTTTTACAAATATTGAAATAATATTAGTTAATGATGGATCAACAGATAGTTCTCCAGCAATTTGTCAACGATATGCAAAGAAGGATAATCGTGTCATTGTTATTAATCAAAAAAATGGGGGGTTATCACATGCAAGAAACTTAGGTAATGATGTAGCTCGTGGGAAATATCTAACTTATCTAGATGCTGATGATTGGCTCAATGTAAATACTTGTGAATTGGTTTATCATTTAGCTGAAAAAAAGCAAATGGATTTAGTAATGTGGCAAATGATAAAAGAGTATGAAAATAAAACTATAATAGTTGACGGGCCATTTGGAAAAGATATTTTGTTTGAAGATAAAGAAATTAAAAAATTACATCTTAGAATTGCTGGGCCTATTGCTGATCAAATGCATAAACCACAATTAATTGATTCATTTTTATCAGCTTGGGGAAAACTTTATCGATTGGATATTATAAAAGAGAATGATATAAAATTTGTTGATACTAAAATAATAGGGTCTGAAGATATATTGTTTAATTTTCAATATTTTGGTTCAATTTCAAATGCATATTATTTGCATAAGCATTTAATTCATTATCGAAAAGATAATTTAACTTCCCTGACTAAAACTCATGGTTCAACACTTTTTCCTCGTTTTTTAAAGCTTTTTTCTTATTTGGAAAATGAAATAAAAGAAAATAATTTTTCCAAAGATTACCAAATGGCATTAAATAATCGAGTGTGTATTTCAATGATGAATATTGGATTGAGTGAAGTTAGCCCAAGAAATAAAAAGAGTTCATGGGAGAAAATCAAAGCTTTAAATTTATATTTATCCGAACCTCGATATTCTAAAAGTTATAAAACGCTTTCCCTAAAATATTTCCCTTTTCATTGGAAATTATTTTACCTATTCTGTAAACTTCAGTTTGGAACTGGAGTATTTTGGATGTTGAAAGGAATGAGACTTTTTATAAAATAAATCATATGTGTGGAATAACTGGCATCATCAATAAACAAAACCCAGTTCAACTCTCCGAACTCAAAGCAATGTGTGACCAGCTACAATTGCGAGGCCCTGATGCCGAAGGAACTTGGGTGAGTGATTACCTTGGTCTTGGTCATCGAAGGCTTTCGGTGATTGATTTGGAAACGGGCGACCAACCTATGTTTTCTCAAAATGGAAATTTAGTGTTAGTTTACAATGGAGAGATTTATAATTTTAAAGAGTTGCGTGCAGAACTGGTAGAGTTGAAATATACTTTTATAACCAACAGCGATACAGAGGTTATTTTAAATGGCTATCTACAATATGGGATCAAAGAATTGTTAAAGCGATTGGAAGGTATGTTCGCTTTTGCATTGTATGACAAAGAAAAAGATGAGGTGTTTATCACTAGAGATAAATTCGGTGAAAAACCACTTTACTATATTGAAAATGAGGAGAATCTATATTTTGCATCCGAACTAAAAGCTCTCGAATCAAAATTTGACAAAAAGAATATTGATAAAAAAGGATTGAATTTTTTTCTTTCGCTTTCATACATTCCTGCCCCACATACCATTTATAGTGAGGTAAAAAAACTGCCAGCAGCTCATTTTATTCAATATAAAAAAGGACAAAAAACTAAATTTCATCAATATTATGATTTGCAAGAAAATATTGCCAATCAATCTGTCCAAAATAATTTTCAAGTGGCTTGCGAAGAGCTCAGAGATAAATTGAAATCATCAGTTGAAAAGCGAATGTTGTCAGATGTTCCGCTAGGTGCATTTTTAAGTGGAGGCATTGATTCAAGTATTGTTGCAACTTTGATGGCTGAAATTTCAGATACTCCGATCAATACTTTTTCTATAGGTTTTAAAGAAAAAACTTATGACGAAAGCGAACGGGCACAACTGATTGCAGATAAAATTAAATCTAATCATACTGTTCATTTTTTAGATTATAAAGATGTGGTAGAAGTTGTGGACGATATTATTTTGCATTACGATGAGCCTTTCGGAGATTCGTCAGCATTGCCATCACATTATGTTGCAAAGCTAGCAAGGGAAAAAGTAACAGTAGTTTTGACGGGCGATTGCGCAGATGAATTATTTGGTGGTTATGAAAAATATTTGGGCCAACATTATATTGCTAAATTCAAAAAATGGCCAAAACTTTTTCAACAAATTGTCAAAGCTACAGTAGCGATTACACCACATACTCGATTGACAAATTCGATTTTACGAAGAGCAAAAAAGGTGTTGAGTAATTTGGATAAATCTGAATTTGAAATTCACTATAATTTAATGTGTCTTGGTTTTTCAGATAAAGAAAGAATGACACTTTTAGAAAAAGACTTTCAAGAAGAAATAAAAAGTGAAATCGAAACTGTCTATAACTCTTATCAATCCTCTGAATCTTTGGAAAAAGGATTTTACACCGATTTACATTTTGTACTAGAAGGAGATATGTTGGCGAAGGTAGATCGAGCTTGTATGAAAAATTCTCTAGAAGCAAGAGTACCATTTTTGGATTCTGAAATTGTGGAAATGGCGTATCGACTTCCGATAAATTTTAAAATAAAAGGCAATAATAAAAAATACATTCTCAAAGAAACTTTTAAAGATGTATTGCCATCTGAGACGATTAATTTTAGAAAAAAAGGTTTTGGAGTCCCAGTAGATTTATGGTTTCGGAATGAATTAAAAATAGAAATTGAAAGTTTATTGTCGCAAGAATTAATTGAGCGTCAAGGAATTTTTAATTATAAAATAGTAAAAACACTTTTAGATGAACATCTGAGCGGAAAAGAAAATCACAAAGGAAAATTATGGAATTTATTTGTTTTTCAAAAATGGTATTTAAACAAAATTGAACAAGCCTAAACTCATAAGAATTACAACCGTCCCTGTCTCCATGAATATAATTCTCAAAGGACAGCTGGGTTTTATGAACCAATACTTTGACGTGATTGGAGTGACGGGTTACGATAAAAAACATTTTGAAGATGTATTGAAAAGAGAACAAATTCAAATGGAACCTATTGAAATGGCTCGTACTATTTCACCAGTCAAAGATTTGGTTTCGCTTTGGAAATTGTATCGTTTTTTAAAAAAAGAAAAACCTGATATTGTTCATACCCATACGCCAAAAGCTGGTTTGCTTGGAATGATTGCAGCTTATTTTGCAGGTGTTCCTATTCGAATGCATACTGTTGCGGGTATGCCTTGGTTAGAATTGAGTGGTTTGAAAAAATGGGTTATAGGATTGACCGAGAGAATAACTTTTGCTTGTGCACACAAAGTTTATCCTAATTCATATGGTTTAAAAAAAATAATCAATGACAACAATTTTTGCCCACCAGATAAATTAAAAGTTATTGCCAACGGAGCTTCGAATGGAGTGAATGTTTCGATTTTTGATCCTGACAATTCAGAACTAAAATCAAGAGAAGAATTAAGGAATGAGCATAATATTTCGGATGAAATAGTTTTTTGTTTTATTGGAAGAATTGCAAAAGAAAAAGGGATTCAAGAATTAATCAACTCATTTGAGAAATTACAGAAAGATCCTTTTACTCCAAAAATCAAATTAGTATTAATTGGTGGTTTCGAAAAACACTATGGATTGCTTGGGGAAGCACTCGAAAATTCCATCACTAACAATCCTGATATTTTAGCCTTAGGGAGATTTGATGATGTGCGACCTTTTTATTTGATGAGTGATGTTTTTGTTTTTCCAAGTTATCGAGAAGGTTTTCCAAACGCTTTGATGGAAGCTGGAGCCATGGCTTTGCCTTCCATCGCAACAGATATTAATGGATGTAACGAAATTATCACGGATGGTCATAATGGAATCATGATTCAGCCAAAAAATAAAACAGAATTATATAAGGCCATGAAAAAAATGATTAATAAAAAAGAGCTTCGAATTTACCTTGCTGCCAATGCCCGTAAAATTATAGTAGATAAATTTAGAATAGAGATCATCTGGGAATCTTTGTTAAATGAATACAAAATGTTTTTAAAAAAAAAAGTAATAAATGTTGAGCAAGAAGCGCAGAGCGTTAATTAATTTAAAAAATATTCCTGGTTGGAGAACGAATAGAAAGATTGTCGTTTTTTCAGTTGATGATTACGGAAATATCAGAATGGCTTCTCAGCAGGGAAGAAGGAATCTAGAGAAGGTAGGCTTAGATGTAAATCAAAATAGGTTTGATCAATTTGATTGTTTAGAAGACCGAGCGGATTTAGAACAACTTTTTGATTCTCTTACTTCTGTTAAAGATCAACATGGAAATTCTGCAGTTTTTACCGCTTTTTCTATGCCAGCAAATATTGATTTTGAAAAAATAATCGCATCTAATTATTCAGAATATCATTATGAATTACTACCTGACACATTTAAAAGGTTAGTAGGATATGAGAATACTTGGAAGTTGTGGAAAGAAGGAATAGAAAAGAAAATTTTATTTCCTCAATCACATGGAAGAGAGCATATCAATATCAAATATTTGAAGGATGGGTTGGCTAAAAAAGACAAAGAAATGATGGCTTGTCTGAACGAATCATCCTTTGCTGCTTTAACTATGCATGATACCAAAATCATGTCCTACACGCGTGCATTTGCATTTCATGAATTTGATGAAAATAAGGAATTGATTCAAATCGCAATTGACGGACTTAACCAATTTGAAAAAGTTTTTGGTTTTCGGGCTAAACATTTTACAGCTCCAGGTACATATGCTCATCATCATTTAGAAGAAAAATTGAGACCTGAAGGAATTGAATATATCGATACTCCAATTATAAAAAAAGAACATCAAGGAAATGGAAAATATAAAAGCAGTTACAATACTCTTGGTAAAAAAAATAAAGCAGGACAACGATATATTTTAAGAAATTGTATTTTTGAACCACTACTAAATCCAACAGAAGATCATATTAATGAATGTTTAGCCGAAATAGAAATTGCTTTTCGTTGGAAAAAACCAGCCAATATTAGTAGTCATCGGGTTAATTTCTGTGGACATATTGATTCAAGAAATAGAGATTTCGGATTAAAGCAATTACGAATGTTATTGGATCGTATTGTGAAAAAATGGCCAGACGTGGAATTTATTACAACAGTTGAATTAGGTAAATTAATTGATAAAACATAAATAATGAGAAGTAATTTATTTTGGACTGTTGGTTATGATTTATCAATTATTAAAGAAAAATGAGAAGAAAAATATTTAAAATAATAGATAATTTAAAAGGAAGATCTGTCCAAAAGCATTTAGATGATCTGGAATGTTTTTTTGAAAATCGCTATGATTTGAAAGATCTTTTATTTTTTCAGAATGAGCGATTAGATAATATTATCAGTTACGCTAAATGTAATGTTCCATTTTATAAAAAATTACCCAAAGATATCCTTAAACTTCCAATCCAAAATAAATTAAATATAAGAACTAATCTAGGTGAATTTATTTCAGATGATTTTAAAATTAATCAGCTTAAAGAAGTAACAACAAGTGGTTCTACAGGTTTACCCTTTAAGGTTTATCAAGATAAAATTAAAGTAAATAGAAATAGTGCAGATGCAATTAAATTTGGTGAAATTGCTAGCTTTAATTTTGGGACTCCATTAGCATATTTGAAAATTTGGAATAACATCAATAAGAAATCTAGTTTACTACAAATCGCACAAAATATTTTTCCAATAAACGTTCAAAATCTGTCAGATCAAAATATAGCAAAAATAATAAATCAGTTTAATAGGAATTCTAATTTAAGTCTTTTGGGTTATCCCTCGGCAATAGAAAGTATTTCACAATGTGTAAAAAGATGTAGTTTAGATTTAAAAGTAACATTCGATTCAATAATTACTATGTCAGAAGGAATTAGTTTTGAAGGGAGGAAACGTATTCATGAAACATTTAATTGTCCAGTTTATGCTAGATACTCCAACGTTGAAAATGGAATTATAGCTCAACAAATATCAATGCAGTCTGATATGTATTTAATTAATTCCTCTAGCTACTATTTAGAAATATTTAACCTACATGAAGATAGTAAAGTTCCAAATGAACAAATAGGACGAATTGTTATTACTGATTATTTTAATAAAGGAATGCCTATGATTAGGTATGATACAGGAGATATTGGATCAAAAATAGTTGTGACTGAAGATGGTAAAACAAAAGAATTTTTAGTTAATGTTGGAGGTAGAAAAATGGATGCTATTTTTAATACTCAATTAGAATTAGTGTCATCATTTATTATTACTAATGGGATGTGGAAATATCCTGAATTACTTCAGTATCAATTTTTTCAAAAGTCTAGAAGAGAATATTTTTTTAAATTGAATTGTCCTAATGGTTTTATTAGAGAAGAGGAATTAATAAATGACTTTAAAAATATCCTTGGTTCTGACTCTTTGATAGGCATTGAATATGTAAATGATATACCGTTACTATCATCAGGCAAAAGAATGAAGGTTGTTAATTTAATGAATAAATAAAATGAATATATTAATCAGTGGTGTTGGAGGTCCAACTCCAAGAAGTATTTCAAGAAGTATAAAAATTAGTAAGTATAATGAAAAATCTAAGCTATTTGGTACAGATATTAATCCATACACTCACGGTCTATATGAGTCAGAACTTTATGAAAAAAATATTTTAGTTCCTGGCGCTACAAACGAAAAATATTGGGATACAATAAAGGCATTTGTTCAAGATAATGATATTAAATATGCAATGATTCACCCAGAAAAAGCTGCATTAGAGTGGTCGTTGTATAAAAAAGAGGGTGGTACATGGCCATGTAAAACAATTTTACCGGATTATGATTTAGTTAAAGTGTTAATGGATAAAGGTGCAATGACAACAATTTTAAGTGATAGTGGCTTGGTACCAAAATCATACATCATAAATCCAAAGGATTTTGATTTTGTAAAACTTGAAGAAACATTAAGCTACCCCTTTTGGATACGAAGTACCTCAGGATCTAGTGGTTTAGGCTCACTAAAAGTTGAAAGTCGTGAAAGCTTAAAAAATTGGTTTACAATTAATCCAGGTGTTTCTGAATTTATTGCGAGTACTTTTTTGCCAAAGAGAAATTTAGCTTGTAAATTATTATATCACAATGGAGAATTAATTAGAGCAGCCAGTGGTGAAAGGGTTAATTATATTATGTCAAAAGTAGCTCCGTCTGGTATTACCGGTAACACATCCTTTGGCAGATTGTTAAATGAACCAAATTTAGTAAAATTAGCTACCAAAGCTATGGATTTACTTTTCAAGGCTACAAACACAAAAAAACATGGGTTTTTTACTGCCGATTTTAAAGAAGATTGTAATGGGACTCCCTACATTACTGAAATAAACATAAGAATGGTGGCATTTAATTATAGTTTTGCAGTAGGAGGAGCAAATTTTTCGGAAGATATTTTAGCTTTAATGTCCGATGACCAATCATTTGATAAAACATATAAGATGTATGATTTTGAGCCAGGTACAATTTTTTTAAGGGATGTAGATGTAGATCCTATTTTAATGAAAGAGTCTGATTTAATAAAACTATGAAATATAATTAAGAGTTATTTAAATGATACAAAAAACTAATTTATGGGTGTATACTAATGTAAAAAGAACATTAGATATATTACTTTCTTTCTTGGGCTTATTACTTATATTTCCCATATCTATTGTAATTATTTTAATCCTTAAACTAACTGGTGAGGGTGAAGTTTTTTACCTGCAAGAACGCATGGGGTATAATAATAAATCTTTCTACATTTATAAGTTTGCAACAATGTTAAAAAACAGTCATAATATAGGGAATAAGACTATAACTGTAAGAAATGACCCTAGAATCACAAAATTTGGTAGAATTTTAAGAATTACAAAAATAAACGAGTTGCCTCAGATTTTAAATGTACTTAAAGGTGATATGTCACTTGTAGGTCCTCGTCCTTTATTAATTTCTAGTTTTTATAAATATACTTCAGAAGTGCAAGAAATAATTTATAAAAATAAACCTGGAATTACTGGAATTGGGTCATTAATATTTAGAGATGAGGAAATATTAGTTACAACCTATAAAAATCTTGCTAAAAACCCTTTAGATTACTACCGTCTTTATATATATCCTTACAAAGGAAGTTTAGAACAATGGTATTACAATAACTGTTGTTTTAGCGTAGACTTTAAAATTCTTTTTTTAACTTTTTGGTCTCTGATCAATCGTAATTCACAAATTGTATATAAAACCTTTAATGAATTACCTAAAAAACCAGATACGTTAACACTAGAAGGAATTAAAAATCTACAATAGCAGCTTAAAAGATGTATAAATCTTAAAATATGATACCACTATCAGTACCAAATATAAACGGAAATGAATGGCAATATGTTAAGGATTGTCTAGAAACAGGATGGATTTCGTCTGCTGGATCTTATGTTAACAAATTTGAAGAGGCTATTCAAAATTACACAGGCGTAAAACATGCAATAGCATGTATGAACGGAACAGCTGGTTTACAAGTTTCTTTAAATCTTGCAGGAGTTTCATCTGATGATTTCGTAATAGCACCAAACTTAACCTTTGTAGCTACATTAAATGCAATCTCATATGTTGGAGCAGAAATTATTCTAATAGATATTTGTGAGGATTCCTGGCAACTAGATGTTGATTTACTTCAAAATTGGTTAGAAAAAAATACGGTCACCAAGTTTGTTAATGAGAAACCGATAACCACAGAGATAATTTCAGGTAAAAAAATTGGTGCAATCATGCCAGTATATGTGTTAGGGGGCTTTCTTGATGTGGATAAATTAGTAGAGTTAAGTTCTACTTATGGGATCCCTTTGATAGAAGATAGTACAGAGGCATTAGGAAGTTTTAAAAATGGAAAACATGCAGGAACTTATGGTTTAACTGGCGTTTTAAGCTTTAATGGCAATAAAATAATATCTACTGGTGGTGGTGGTATGATTTTAACTAATGATAAAGATATTGCAAACAGAGCAAAACACATTACAACAACTGCTAAAACAGATCCTTTAGATTATTTTCATAATGAAGTAGGCTATAATTACCGCTTAGTAAACGTTCTAGCTGCTATTGGAGTTGCACAGATGGAAAACTTTGAAAACATTTTGAAAAGGAAAAAAGAAATTGATACGCTTTACAGAAGTGAATTAAACGGAATAGGCGATATCAAATTTCAGGAAAATGATCCTCAATCAGATCCTAATTGCTGGTTATTTACATTTCGAACAAGAAAAATGAGAGAGCTACTAAATCACTTAAATAATAATAAAGTTCAAAGCAGACCCTTTTGGACACCTATGAATAATCTCCCGATGTATAAAGATTTAAAATATATTAGTAAAAATGATATATCAAATAAAATTTTTAAGCATTGCATTAGTATTCCGTCATCATCTAATTTGACAATTGATGATCAATATAAAGTGATTTCAGAGATTAAAAATTTTTATCAATAATGATACTACCCAATATTTCCGAGTTTATTAAGAATTATGTAACCAAAAGAGAAATTAGTTTTTTTGAAAATGACTTAGTAAACAATAAAGAAAAATTAACTACAGAAATTAAAGGAAAATCTATTTTAGTCATTGGAGGAGGAGGGACTATCGGATCATCTTATATTAAGGCAGCACTCAGATATCATCCTTCTGAATTAGTTGTAGTAGATACTAATGAGAACGGCTTAACAGAGTTAACAAGAACATTACGAAGCGATTTGAATATAATAGTCCCAGAAAATTATTTAACATATCCAATGTCGTTCAATTCTGAAGTATTTTACAAGATGTTTGAAAGTCATGGAGCTTTTGATATTGTAGCAAATTTTGCAGCCCACAAACATGTTAGAAGTGAAAAGGATTCTTTCTCTATAGAAGCTATGATTAAAAATAATGTTTTGGATGCTAAGCGCTTGTTAGATTATTTAAAATTAAATAAACCTTCTCACTTTTTCTGCGTCTCAACTGATAAGGCTGCAAACCCAGTCAATGTCATGGGAGCTTCAAAAAAGCTAATGGAAAATGTGATTATGTCTTATTCTCAAGATTTAAAAATTACAACAGCTAGATTTGCCAATGTTGCCTTTTCAAACGGCTCACTATTGTATGGCTATATTGAGAGACTACTTCAAAGACAACCAATTTCTTGCCCTTCAGACGTGAAACGCTTTTTTGTGTCACCAGAAGAAAGTGGAGAGATTTGTTTATTGACTTGTATCTTAGGTAATAGTGGAGATATTTATTTTCCGAAATTGAATGAAAATCAATTGGTCAATTTTAAATCAATAACAGAGGACTTCTTTAATTATTTGAATAAAGAAATTCAAATTTGTAAAAGTGAAGAAGAGGCAAAAAAAATGGCTTTAAATCTATCTGATAGCTCCTTATATCCAGTTTATTTTTTCAAAACAGATACTAGTGGTGAGAAATTATATGAAGAATTTTATACTTCTGAAGATGAAGTAAACTTTAATTTGTATGAATCCATCGGAGTTGTTACCAACTCGTTAAAACCTACAATCTCTGATATGGAAGTCACGATTAAAGAAATTGAAACCCTATTTAAAAGAGAATCTTATAATAAAGAAGACATTATAAAAATAATGAATAAAATTTTACCTAATTTCAATCATATTGAAACTGGTAAAAGTTTAGACCAAAAAATGTAACCTATGTATTATTTATTAAAAAGAACTTTTGATATTTTATCCTCTGGAATTGCTATTGTGATTTTAAGTCCTTTATTAATTCCAGTAATTGTTGGATTGAAATTGACAGGTGAAGGTTATGTTTTTTACAAGCAGGAACGAGTCGGGTTTAAAAATAAGAAATTTTTAATTTGGAAATTTGCAACCATGCTTAAGGATAGTGCAAATATGCCTGGAGGAATAATGACAACGAAAAAAGATCCAAGAATTACTCCCATGGGAGGATTTCTTAGGAAGTCTAAAATTAATGAATTACCACAATTATTTAATATTTTTTTTGGTCACATGAGTGTTGTGGGACCAAGACCAGTAATGAAAGTTAGTTTCGAAGCTTATCCAAAAGAAGTTCAAAAAGTGATTTATAATGTAAAACCAGGTTTGACAGGAATTGGTTCTATTATATTCAGAGATGAAGAGGAATTAATCACGGAAGTTAAAAATAATGGTGGTGATCTTTGGAGGTTTTACAAAGGAAAAATTTATCCTTTTAAAGGCGAATTAGAGCTATGGTATCAAAATCATAAATCATTTATTTTAGATATGAAACTGATATTTTTAACTGCCTGGGTAATTTTTTCCCCCACTTCAAAATTATATGAAAAATGGTTTAAAGATTTACCAAAAAGAAATTTCTAATTCCAGTGAATATGTCATTTGATCTAAAATCATCAAAAAAAGAAGAGTCATCTATCAAACAAAAAATGTAACTAGTTTGTGAAAAAGTATTGGATACTCTGTTTATAAACCAAAAAAAACCTACTAAAACTGAGGAGTAAAAATCTAAAAAAACCTTTTTTAATTGTTTCTCCAATTTTAAAAATAAAATAACCCTAAACGGTCTCATATTTAATTAGTAATACATCTTCATTTAATTTAAATGATTTTTAAAGAAAAACACCAAATTAATGTGATAAATAAGTATTTTGTAGAGTAATATTTTGTTGTACTATTTTTTAAGACCGAATTCAATTAGTTTATTATTGTACCAATTTTTATTGGTTAAAGTTTTAATCATAAAAACACGATACTTCTTGTGTAGAATGGAATACTTTAAAAGACATAAAAATCTTTTTAAATATAAAAAAATCTTATAAAATTTATATTGTTCTATATATAAATAAATCCTATTTAGACTAGATTGTCTTTTTCTTTTTTTGGAATTGATAAACTGGCTATCAAAGGCACTTAAATACGAAAACACTTTTTTCGTCTGGTTATATTTTAAACTCTCTGCTTTATTAAAAATTTCATAACAAGCTGCTAAAAAGCAATTTAAAGGATTGGATAGTTTATCAAATTTATTAACTGCATCTTTAGCATTTGTTTTTTTAGATAATAAATAAACATCATAGGCATTTCGTAGAGCCATTGTCTTATTCTTAAAACCATCGTTGTTTATTTGAAATGCAATAATTGATAAATTAAGTTTATTTGAATAACTTGATACAGTAATTCCTTTTATAATCTGACTATCCTTATTTATAAGGTTGTAATTAAATTCATTGGCATATTTGTTTTTACATAAAAGTTCTGAGTGAATTTCAATAGCAGCAATTCTATTCTCCTTTTGAAGTCTTCTATAATGTCTAAATTCATAAGGCGGATAATGTTCTTGTTTTGTTACTTCAGAATATCCAAACTTTCTTAAAATAGTAATAGCTATTGAATAGTCTTCTTTTGAGAAAATAAAATCAATATCTCCTACCATTCTCTCAGCGATATCATCATAGATTCCTGCTAATAAGTTTGCAGTTCCTTTTAAAAATATTGGAGTAATCTTATTTGCTAATAATAATCTGTTTAATTCATATGCCTGTGAAATTATTTTTTCGTTGCGCTCTCTATTTAAATTGGTAATAAATTCCATATAAGAAACTAATTCTTCCGGTAAGTAGTGTAAAAAGTTAGATCTCTGTAAATTGCAATATAATACAGGAAAGACATAATGGGCGGTACTTACCTTTACAACAGTATCCCAATCTATATCTGTTGTTTTAAGAACGTACTCAATTTCATCTTTATTTTGTTTTTCCATAGTAATGGTCAAACATTTGGCAATAAAATATAACGTTTTCTTATAATTCAATTATATTAGTTTTTTTAAATGTTTAATTTTCTTCTATTTGTATTGATCTACCATTAATTAATTTCGTGAAAAAGTATTTATATTTCATGAAATATATAAAATTTTAAAAGCCTCTATGTTATATTTTATTATATAATACAGAAATATTCTTTTGTACTAAAAAAAACAAGTTTAATGTTATAAATTTGTATTTATAAATTATTTAGATGTAAATATAAAACTCCATGAATAAATCTAAAAAATTATTTTTGTTAATAATTAGTTTCTTAATATTTTTCACTTCCTGTGTTTCAAAAAAACAAGTTTTGTATATGCAAGATATAAATACTTCAGATATTAGTAAAATATTTTCATCTGAAAATTTATTGCAGGAAAATGACATTTTAAAAATTGATGTCACTTCATTTGAAATGAATGCATCCATACCTTACAATAAAGTAGTTCCAGGTAACGGTATGGTTAATTCTACTGATATATTACAACTTAATGGATACTTAGTTTCTAAGAATAATACTATTAATTTTCCTGTTTTAGGAGAAATTTCAGTTAAAGAAAAAACCACTAAAGATTTAGAAGATTTTTTAAAACAACGATTAGAATCTGAAGGCCATTTAATAAAACCAAGTGTTAGTGTTCGTTTGTTAAATGCAAAAATTACCATTTTAGGCGAAGTGAAAAAGCCTGGCACCTATACCTTTACTGAAAACAATATTACACTTCTTCAGGCATTGGGTCTTGCTGGAGATTTGAGTATTGATGGAAATCGGAAAAATATTATTCTTATTAGAGAGTCCAATGGAAAAAGAACTACTGTAAACTTAGATTTAACCAGTGCTAGTTTTTTAGCTAGTCACTATCAAAATATTCAACCCAACGATGTCATTATTGTAAATCCAAATTCAAAAAAAATTACTAGTGCAGGATTAATCGGTAATATTTCTACATTTTTAAGTATTGCTTCTATTCTTCTAAGCACCATAATCCTCATTAAATAATTATGATGAAAAATAATATAGACATATCAAACATCCGAGATGAGGGTTTCAATTTTAAAAATGAAATTTCTTATTATCTATTTTTCTGGCCTTGGTTTTTATTGACAATAGTCATGGCTTTGATAGGTTCTTATACCTATTTGCGCTATACCCCAAATATATACTCTAGCTCTGCTCAAGTACAAATTACGAAATCAGATGCCTCAAGTTCTTTCTTAACCTCAGAAGTTACCAGCTTGTTTGGAACTCGAGTAAATGTAGAAAATGATATTTCAGTAATTACCTCTAATCATATTTTAAGTCAGGTTGTTCAGCGACTAGATCTTGAAACAACTATTACATCAATCGGAAATGTGAAATCTAGTATGCAATTTGGTGAACAAATCCCTTTTGAAATTCAATTTAAGAACCCTGATGTTTTTCAAAATTGGAATATTGTCTTTTCTAATGGCTCAGCATTAATTTCAAGTGATACTTTAAGTTTTAAAGTAAATAAAAATGAAACCTTAGAAAATGATTATTTCTCTTTTAGTATCAAAAATGATTCTCTGTATATAAAAGACACAGAATATAACATAAAAAGAACCTCTCTTAACTTTGCAACTTCTATATTAAAAAAGAGAATTCAAGCTTCAGCTGGGTCAAAAAATTCTAATGCAGAAATTATTAATCTTAGAATCAATGGCACCAATAAATTAAGAAATGATGCCATTTTAAATACTATAATAGATGTTTTTATTGAAGATAGAATTGAAGATGAACGTCAATTGTCTTCTGCTACTATTAAGTTTATCGATACCCGTTTAGAAGCGCTCAAAAATAGCCTTGATAAGATTTCTAAAAAAACAATTGAATATCAGCTAGAGAACAACGTATACGATTCAGAAAAACAAACCTCAAATCTGTTGTCCAGTATAGTCAAAGAAAATGAAGAAACGTTTAATTTAAAAATTCAATTAGAAATTGCAACCTCGCTGCTAGAACAATTAAAATCTCAAGAAAATTTTGAAATTTTACCTGCCAATATAGGTGTAGTCGATGCTAATGTCAATCAATTAATAGCATCTTACAATACTCTTGTTATTGAGCGAAATAATTTATTAATAAGTTCCACAAAAAATAGCCCATTTGTCCTAAAAATATCAGAACAATTAAATAGGCTTAGAAATGCAAATCTTGACGGAATTAGTCGTTACATAAAAAACTTACAAGTATCGATTTCTAACTATCAAAAGATTAATAAAGAAACCATGGATATTGTTTCTGGTTTTCCTAAAAAAAGATATACGATGAGAACTTTGGCTAGAGAATTTAAATTTGCTGAGGATCTCTTAGTATTTTTATCTCAACGAAAAGAAGAAGCCTCCATCGAATATGTTTCTGTATTACCAAACTTAAAAGTACTAAGTTATGGTATTTCAAATAACCTTCCTTTTTCACCTAATGTAAAAATTTTATATTTAACTGGTATTTTTCTAGGATTATTAATTCCTTTTGGGGTTTTGAACCTATTAAAGCTTTTAGACACTAAAATCAATACACGTGAAGATCTAGAAAAAGGCTTACCCGGTTTAGCTATTTTGGGTGAGGTGCCTTTTGATGAAAACTACTCTTCTGAAAATGACGATCGAGGAATTATAGCCGAATCTACCCGTGTGATTCGATCGAGTATGAGTTTTTTACTCAATCAAAATAAACCTCAAGTAATCATTGCTACCTCTACGATAAAAGGAGAGGGGAAATCATTTGTATCCTATAATATTGCGCAAAGCTATAACGCACTAGGTAAAAAAGTAATCTTAATAGGCGCAGATTTACGAAACCCTCAGATCCATACCTTGTTAGGTATTGAACGTGGTAATCTAGGACTTTCTACATTTTTAAATGATGTAAACTATAATGATTTAGACAAATTGATTGTGAAAGGAAAATCGATTGATGAGATTGATTACTTATTATCTGGGGCCATTCCTCCAAACCCTTCAGAATTATTGATGCGTCCTCGTATGAAGGAATTACTAGAAATTCTAAAATCTAGTTATGACCTTATTATTATTGACTCTGCACCCTTATTGCTAGTAAGTGATACCACACCCTTATTACCTTTATGTGATTTGGTGGTTTATGTGTCTAGAGCCCAATATTCAGATAAGAATATATTCCCTTTTATTAAAGAGATGCATAGCCGTGAAAATATGCCGCCTTTTGGAATGGTATTGAACGGTCTTATTGCTTCTGCATCTTCTTCAGGCTATGGATATGGATACCGTTACAGCTACAAATACCGTTACAGCTATACCTACAAGTATAACTATGGTTATGGCTATGGATATGGAAGAGATGAAGATTAAGAAGTTTAATATATATTATTTCGTTTATAAAAAAACCACCGCAGATCGGTGGTTTTTTTATGGATGGTACTTTTTTAATTCTTAAGAAAATAATTTCAGTTGAAACTCTCGAATTGATTCCCATTGAACTCCTTGCTTTTTTGAAAGGCTTAGGTTTTTAAGTTTTTTTAAGTCATTAACACTGTGTGCATCAGTAGCTACAAAATCATACATCCCAGCTTTTAATAATTTTTCTGCTTTTTGTTTGACCTCGGGTCCATATTGTCCTAGAAGTGACAGGGCATTTAATTGAAAGTAGAACCCTTGATTTTTTAAATTTTGATATTCAGAGAGGTCTTTAATCAAATGATACCGTTCTGGATGGGCTAGTATAGGAGTAATATTTTTTTGACATAAGTTAAAACAAGCCGATTTTAGCATGGTAGTTTGGCCAAAAAAATTAATTTCTACTAATATATAAGTATCATTTAAAAGTAACAAAGGTGAAGCTTGCTCAAGATTTTTCATAAAAACCTCATCTACCATATACTCAGCAGCATAGGAGTTAACCTTTATGGTATTTTCAGGGGCTTTATGTTGTTTTAAAAGCTCAAATGCGTCTTTTACGGTTGTTGGAGTATTAGGGTACAATTCTTTATAAATGTGTGGTGTAGGAATAACACTTTTAATCCCTAACTCGTGGTAAGCATTTAGCA
>Ga0206125_10001250_pt1 | contig 30098 bp, 14 predicted proteins | sample Helgoland_Spring_4_FD_148598 | JGI IMG/M metagenome (GOLD analysis project Ga0206125, IMG submission 148598) | Pelagic subsurface seawater microbial communities from Kabeltonne, Helgoland, North Sea - Helgoland_Spring_Bloom_20160331_1 | ecosystem: Environmental > Aquatic > Marine > Epipelagic ... | reverse complement strand
TCAACAACCATTGTTCAGAAAGAATACGCGGATCACTCTCGATCATGTCTTCGAGCAGTTGCTCGGTCGCGAGTCGTGTGACGGGGAGGGGAGTCGGCTTATCACCGACGGTCCAGATTGCGTGTTTAATGGGCATGACGAATAATTATATGGTGAGAGTTTGATAGCTGATGGGTATCGAGCAGTCCGGCATTAGGCCGGCGAGGTTCCAAACAGCGGGCTGATGCTACCAGGAGCTGTGATCTTTAGTGAGTTCTTGGTTCGAGTCGCGGCTACGTGGATTAGGCACTTGCTCTCTAGGTTATTATGCTTCCAATTCGAGGCGGATGAGCCTGCTAGGCAGACGTCGTCGAACTCTAGGCCTTTGATTCGATACGCGGTGATGAGGCGTATGGGGGCAAGGTCTTCGATGTCGGATTGTGTGCTCGTGATCTCGTGCACGGCCAATCCTTTGGATACCAACGCGGCTGCATATTTCTCTCTTTGTGGATTGGTGTGCAAGCACACGCAGATTACTTTACTTTGGTCTTGTTGCTTTAATTCCTGAATCCACTGAGCAATTTCTTCGATCTCGGCATCGAAGCTATTGCAGATGGAGATCGTTGGTTCTGGGCCATTCAATATCGAACGATAGCCTTTCCCATCGTCATTACCTCCGTCTAAGTCCGAGACCTCTTGGCCGAGCAAAATCCTCGTTGCCCATTTTCGAGTTTTCTCTGGCGTTCGGTAGTTCAAGCGTAGCCGCTTGCCACGTCCACGGATATTGATACCGAGCTTGGAGAGCACGATGTGGTGGCCATAAATGTTCTGGTGACCATCGCCGACTAAGAAGAGCCCGTTTTGTAGGTTTTCGTCGTCGCGAGGTGTCATTGCTTTTAACAGTCGGAACGCTTCGGGGTGAAAGTCCTGGATCTCATCGACGATGACGTGCTTAAACGGTCGTGTCGTGCTCTCTTGTTCCAGCAGTAGGCGGGCGGCTCGATACATGTCGGCTTGCTCCCAGATCTGACTTTCTTTTAACAACGTCTTATACTCGTTAAAAACAGGCCAGATCTGCTTGCGTTGCATTCGACTCAGTCGGCCTTTTCGTCCGAGGCGGGGCACTCGAATGTAGTTTTCTAGCTCATTGATATCATTGTATTGTATGACCTTTTTCCACTCTTCATGTAGGAATTCGGTGGTATGCTCGCCGGTGTCCAAGCTTTCCATCGCACGATCCCAAAGCTCTACTAGCCTTTTATCGCCGTCGAAGCACACTGTGCGGTCAAAACCATTGTCCCGTAAGTAGCGGTGGCACCACTTATCAAGATTTTCGATGTCGATACTACGAATTTCATCAAAGCTGCAGAACTTCTGCAGATTACTTTTAATGTCGGTGATCAGTGATTTCGTGAACGTTGTAAAAAAGACTTTCTCGCTGTCACTACAGGCAGAGGCGAGGTGCTTTGCTCGGTGCATTGCGACGACCGTCTTACCAGTGCCAGCACCGCCGAGGACGCGTGCTGGCCCATTGAAGTTTGCCTGCACGAGTTTACGTTGACTGGGGTGTAAGAACACGCGCCATTTAGCCAGAGGCTCATTTAGAATCGCTTCGAGCTCAGAGTCATCGGTAATCGACAAGAAGTGCTGTTGATTTGTCGCTAGATCCAGCGCGGCATTGAAGTCTTCCGTGTCGAATTGCTCTTCGGGTTTGATCCCCAGTTCATCGAGCACTTCATTGTAGGGCTCACCAAGTGCCAGCATATAGAGGGCATCGTAAACTTGAGACGGAAACCTACGTTCGAGTTTCTCTACATCATCAATCTCTTTGATCGTGCGGATGATTGGTATCAATTCCTCAGTGGCTCCAATCTGGTGCAGGTCTTTATCTGAAAATGCGAGAAAGATGTCAGGACGTGTGTCTTCGACTTTTGCCACGGGTTTCGTTTTTGGTGCCTCGACTTCGACCGATTCCTCAGTCGCTACGATTTGGATACTACCCGTGTGTTTATTGACTCCAAACTTATGACGCGCCGCCCAATTGTAGGCATCATCGTGCTTGTCGATCCACAAGAAGATATAGGCGCCTCCATCGTATTGTTTGAGTATGATACCTCGGTAGTCTTGGTCGATTCGAACCGAGTGAAGCCGCTTATCTTTCGAGCCATTTATCGTTTCGTAGTTCAAGCCCGGTGATGTCGGGTTCGACTGAAACTTCTTAATCGTCTCTTTCGCCTTCTTCATGGCAGTCGAGGGGAGTGCGAGTAGCGCCGTCAGCAGTTGATCGCCGATGGCTATTTTGGGTTGGATTTGAGGCATGGTTATTCGGCTGATTGCTTAAGTGTGTTTAAAATGATTTCGGCAGTGATTTCTTCAGTGCTGAGGATCGTCCATTTGTTTTCAAGGAAGCCCGCGGTGTCGTCCTCGGGTAGGGCAATGATGACCTTCGCTTCAGGCCAAGCGACTTCCGCCATTGAACCTTCAATGCCCCCCGATTCGTTTAAGAGCTCATATCCAAATTGTGGATAAGGCACTGCAGCCTCCTTGATTAAGGGAGCTAGAATCGAGGTTAGGCGTGTGTCCAATAAGCTAAGCTCTTCAAGCTGCTCGGCTGTTAGAGTGGTCGTGGTTTCAGCGAGTGGAGAGTCTTCGTTACTTACGTTCTGTGCCTCCGACGCCCAGTCGATGCTATTCCCCAGGACCCCGAGGCTTAGCATGTTCCTTGTCGTCGTTACGAAACGTGGAATGAATTGTAGCAAGTTGGATGCTCTGAGGAATTGCTTCCAGAGTTCACGGAACTCATCCGTCTTCTGGTTCTGCTTATCATCAAACCACAGAACCGCCGCAGATTTATCGAATGACTTATCTTTGATTCCTTCAATCGGCGTCGCGGTGAGCAAACGAAACGGGCCGCTTTCTTGGTATAGCGTAATGGTATCCGGCGTGGTCTCCAGTTTGATGTCTGGCTTCTTGCCTGCCGCCACTGCTTCGAAGATTTCATGCAACGCGCTATTGGTGGTCCTTGACCGATCCGCGTCAGTCATTGCCGTGAAGCAACCTGCTTTGTTCCAACCAAGCTCTTTGCCATCGACTGTAGATTGTAGGCGGAGGTAGGTCGCCAGTAGCGCCCAATTGTTCCAGTTTGGAGTCTTCCATAGTGCTGCATCCGCCAGTGGCTTCTCCAATAATTTTGCGACTTTGCTGAGGCCCCCTTCGAGGAATGCAACATCTTGGAAGTTCTTTCCTTTGAGATCGTCCCAAGTCAGTGAGAACACGTTAAACCGATTTGATTGTAAAATCGCATTCCGTTTGGCGAAATCATCCGCGATCCGATTATGCCCGGTCTCTTCATCGGCGTGATAAGCGAAGCCATCCAAAAATACCGTGATCGGGCGTGCTGTAAGCGGGCGGATTGGCGTCAGAATGACGTCAGGCCGGCAGTTGCGCGCAACACCATCTTTCGCGCCGAGGTTTCGCTGCAGCTCAAGCTGCCACACTGTATCGCCGATGGTCAGCTGATACCCCGGGGTGCTATTGATGATCTCAGGGGTGAGCTTGAAGCCTTTCTCGTTTCGAAGTGCGTTGATGAAGGACTTCTCCAGCTCACTTTCAAGTAATGGGTTGATCAGCGAATCGGTATTTTTCCGCTCTTTGATCAGGCTACGTTTGTCTAGGATTTCGGTGAGCTGACGGATTGCTATATTGCGCGAGATTTGATTATCCACGAACCTGAACCGATATGCCTTGATACATTGGTAACAACCATCGCGCTCTGTGTCGTGCTTGCAGCTACAACTCGTCAGTTCCTTGAGTGCAATATCGAGCACGTCGAGTAGGGCATCCGCATTGCGTGTCAGCTCTTTGAGGTATCCTGTGCCTCCCGGGACGCCATCATAGAGATAAACGTGCTGTGTCCGTAGGCTCATCCCTGGAACTGGCCTATATTGAATCGCTAGCTTCAGGTGGCTTAGGTGTCCGCCGAATTTCTTTCGCAGGCCGAGGTGCAGAGCTGCGATAAAGGATTGCGCATCTTCGTCACTATCCGTGCTTAGGCTCGGAATCATCAAGCGAATCGCTTCAGAGTTGAGGCTCCGGTAGAGCAGGAAGCTACGATCGAAGAGTTCTTCATCCTCCGTACCGAAGTGTTTACAGGAGACATCGTGCATGTGCTTGGTATTGCCACGCCCATTGTTCCAAATTTTTCCACACTCTGAGCACACTCGGAAGCCCACACCGCGCATTGTTTTTCCGCCAATCTCAACGGGATCTCCGTCAAATCGGTCGATGCCGAAATTGACTTCCCGCAAATGTGTGTCGCTAAGAAACTCGAATGCGAAGGCCGTCCCTTTTGAACTTAGCGAATAGGCTTTCGTGATGTCTTCCTGTTTATAGGTGATCGAGGTTTGCTTGTTAAAAGTGGTCAGCTCTCTGGTATCCTTCTGGTCGCCACTTCGGCTTTTATCATCCCAAGCGGTCACAAAGACCTGTCGCATCTTGATCATATGCTGATGCAGGGAGGTATCTTTCCATCTAGAGCAAGTGCACTCCGGGCATTGCGTGCGCGCCTCTGAATCCGTGGATAGAGGCTCCATGTAGCTGCAAGAGCTGCAGAAATGCCATTCTTCGTAATTGTCCTGACTGACGGAGACACGGTCGATTGTTAACTTGCGACCTTCGACGTAAAAAGAATTGCCGGGAGCAAGCTCGGTGATCGCAGCCTCTGCAGGTCGCATGTGCTCATACTCATCTTTGGTCAGTTTCTTGTCTTTCCTCCCCGTTTGTGGTTTCTTCAGGATCACACTATGAAGGACCACGCCTTCTTCCGGAAATGAGTAGTTGGGAAGGATCCCTTCATCCGTGAGGAAGTTCAGGGTGTTCTTCTCATTCATTTGCTTGATGATCTGGCTCAAGCCTTTGCGCTCCGATTCCAGATCGCTGGCTTCTTTGTCCAGCATCTCATCACGAGGTGTTTTCTTCTTATTGCGGGCGATCGCACGATTCGCCTTCTTGCGCATCTCATGGAGATCCTGTCGGTTTTTATGCGCCTCCGTCAGTAACGTTTGTAGCTTGTAGGCGAGCGAACCTTCGGCAACGCCATCGCCTTTGATGAATTGTTCGAGGTGTTTGATTGTTTCAGCCTGTAGCTCTTTGGCTTTGAAGATGCTATTAAATCCGTCTAGTAGAACTGCTAAGTTGGTTTCGATATATTCCAGTAGTGAGCGAGGGAAGGCCCCAGGGCTTTCTTCACCACTCGCCATACGGACATAGATCGCGTTCATGTCCTTAGGTATATTTGCACTCGGCGTTTCTTCGACCCAGCGATCGATGCAGTATGCCGTCAACTGTCGTTCCAGCACCGCGGGAGCATTGAGGAAAATCGCTGGCATGCGCACATCACCTGCGATCATATTCTGAGGCACTTCGTAGTAGGCCAAGTCATGTGGATCACTTGCGGCCACTGTTAGCGCGAGACTGTTACCATCACGACGACCGCCACGGCCGACACGCTGTGCATAGTTCGCCTGTTCCGGTGGCACCGAGCAGAGGATGACCGTGGAAAGATTACCGACATCGACACCCATTTCTAGGGTCGGAGTGCACGAGAGCATCTTCGGGTCTGTGCTTTGGCTGTCTTTACCTTCACGCATAAAGCTACGCTCTAGGCTTTCACGATCCTCGCGCTCTAACATGCTTGTATGTTCCTTTGCGCGAACGCGAACGATGTCGCCTCTGCGGTAAAGGTCACCAAAGAAGCTCAGGGCTTGGTCTGGCGCTAATATGTGCTTCCCTTGGCACTTGTGGCGTAGACAAGGGGAGTGCGTCCAGATTGCAGCATGTGTCGGCGGCACAGTGATGCTAGTGCGGCAGTCATCGCATACAAGGTGGCTGGTTTCATTGTAGATGAATAACTGCTCAGGGTTCAGACCCCATGCGCGATCATGATCATCACCATCGACCGTGAGTTCGGTCCAGACCTTGTGTTTTACCAAGCTCTTCACAGCGGCATCGATCAGCACTTCACTCTCTTTTAGCTTCAGTGACTTCTCGATCCAGAGTTGAGCCCAGGTTGGTGTAGCGCCACTGGAGATGAGTCGTTCGAAAGAGTCTTTGGCTGTAAACGTCGCAAAGAAATTGGGCCGTCGACCGCTACCAGGCCGACCTAAGGGAGAGAGGACCTTCTGTTGATTGAAGAGATAGTCATTTCCCTTTTGTTTGACGTAAGCGTCCAACAGCGGGTGTTGAATGCCGCCGTTGCGTCGTAGGCGCTCAGTCAAAGCGAGTAGGAGCTGCTCCGCCCATTCTTGTGTCAGCGAGGCATAGCCGCCCTGTTCTCGTGCTAGACTGACGAAGTCCTTGGCGGCTGACGACAGCAGATCTAGGTCGAGACCACTTGCAGCACTGCCGCTTTTTTCGAGGGTGCGGCCGATGCGGCATTGGATGCCGAACTCTCGAAAGGTATCCCAGTTGAGACGGTTGGCCACCTGCCTGGGCAGGTCAGAGCTTGGCGATAGGTTGTTGCTCTCGATCAGTTGTTCGAAGTCTTGGTTCCATTCATAGTTGGGCGGCATGAACGTGCCGATGAAGTCTTTGTCCCCCCATACGGTCCTCCAATGCTGTGGATGGACTTGGCTGAGCGCTTTCAGTGTGATGGGGCCGTCTTGCTGATCGATCACTTCCTGCAGCGCGGTGCGCACTGCGATCGGGTAGGTGCGTGCACTGAAGAAGCCTGCCCTGTGCGAGGCATCTTGCACCGAGTCGGAAAACGCCATGGCTTTCTTGTCGTCATTGTAAGGCGATCCGAATATCTGGCTGAGCGCCACACTGCTGAGGCTGGCAGAACGTGAACCGACGATGGTCAGACCGGCAGTGCTATTGCAGTAGGGACAACTTAAATCAGCGACTAATTGCTCGCGTTTCTTTTTCGACTTTTGGAAGGAGTCGACTCGAAAGGTGCACACGGCCGCATCGCCTTCAGCTCCACCCTCGACACTGCCATCACATTTGGTTCCGCAATTGGTGCAGGTGCCGTCCTTACTGTCAAACACGTGCAGACAGCTCCCGCATAGATAGCTCTGCAGCAAAGATTCCGTATTGTCGCCAGTGCTAGGAAAGACCAAGCGGATGCGCGGGTCTGGGTAGAAGGCAAACCATGCCTCGTAGAACTTATCCAGCTCCGGCAGTAGTTCATTCGAGTTCGTTTTCTGACGTGCGCCCCAACCCATGACACCGCAATCTCTGCAGTGTAGCACTGGCAGGTGCTGATTCAGTGGTTCTGCGGGCAGGTCGATGGAGAATTTAATTTCTGGCTTGGGCGAGACGCTACCAACCAGGCGAGTCAGCTCACGCATCCATACCTCAGAACGGATCTGCAGGAACGGTGCTGCGCCTTTTCCTAGTGTGTCGCGTGCGAATGCGCAGAGTGACAAGAAGCTGTGGCAGATGAGTCTCAGGTGTTCGAACTCCCAATTGGGGCGGCGTTCTTTGAGCGCCTGCAACAGCTCCAGCTCCTCGGTGGTCGTCTTCTTACCCAGCACAGTCAGAGCCGTGCGGAGGAATTGATGCTCACGTAGGTATCCCGCGAGGTCGAAACGATCTTCGCTAGATTTAAAATCCAATGCTTTGGCGGTAGGAAACCAGAGCGCCGCTTGTGCTGCAATGTAGGTTTCGATCGTCTGGTATTTGGACGGCATCAAGGCGTCAAAGTCCTCGGGCACTGGCGGTTCGGTCCAGCGCGCTTCGATACGTTCGAGACCAATGTGCTCGGCTGGGCTGATACGATTCTCTGTGATCACAGCATGGTTCGGATCACCAAAGGATTCTCCGAAAATATTTTCCGCAAATTGGATCATCGATCCTTGCCCCGAGTCATTGCCCATAGTGGCTGATGTGCCGACACAGCACAGGTGCTTCTCTGGAGTCTTGAGCCGCGCTTTGAGGCGACGGATCAAGCAAGCGAGGTCACTGCCTTGTGCGCCGTCAAAAGTATGGAGCTCGTCGACCACGAGGTAACTCAAGGTCTGACTGTGATTGGCCGACCAGAGATCTTTGTCATCGGGGCGAATCAGCAAGTAGTCCAACATCTTGTAATTCGTCATCAAGATGTCGGGTGGATTGCGCTTCATCTCATCACGTGAGGTGATGACAGATTCCGCGGACATGGTTTCCGACTCATCGCTTTTACCACCGACATAGAGCCCCACGCGGACTTTACCTTTGGTCGCGGTATTACGACTGATTTCTTCCGCAAAGCGCCGCGCTTGGTCGGTCGCAAGCGCATTCATCGGGTAGAGGATGATGGCTTTGATGCCGCGCTCCGATGGATTGTCGAGCACGTGGTCGAGGATCGGGTAGAGGAAACACTCCGTCTTACCTGAGCCCGTCCCTGTTGCGATCAGTGTCGAGTGCTTGTCCTCGGTCCGTAGTCGCTGCCATGCCTGCTCTTGGTGCAGGTGAGGCGGGTATTCTGTCTCTAAACGCGGAAAGAAGTCCTGTCGCTCGGTGCCTTTACGAAAGGGGAGTCCTACCCGATAGTAAGGCCCTTGGAAGAGACTCTGGTGCCCGACATTGTTTAAGATTCCATCGAAGGAATGCTTGAAGGCAGACGTCGTCGTCGGGAAAGTCGAATCGAGGAAGGCGTGCACGCCATCCATGAGTTCTTGGGTTAAGACTGTTGGTAACACTTTTTAGAAGTTTTAATTTTGAAGTGTGAGTTAGACACTAGATTGAGCAATTAAGTGGGGCTGTTTAGACAAGTTCGCTTGGATGTTCTACATCCACGGGGGGGCTTTTAAATTTTCGATCATTTTGGAAATACGGCAAATTATGAATCCCTCAGCAGGGTATATTCAGGTCCGCTGGGTTTCATTCGATCAAAGATTCCGAAATCGATGATCCGCTTTGTTCTCTGCTGAGCGTTTAGAAGAAAGGAGAGCTTCAGTGCCTGTGCTCCGTCTTTTTGAAAAGCGATGATCTTTCCGTTTTCAAAGATTTCTACTGGACCGCTAATTGCGAAGTCACGCTCTCTGAAAAAACCGTCGCAGCCAGTAATGTCTTCCCCTTTTAGAATGCTCTTCCCGTCTTCGACTCGAATGCCGAGAGGGATGACAAAGTTTAAGTCTGCGAGTGCCTCACGCAAAACAGGGATTAGCTTGAACGCTTCCTCGCTGATTGCTTTCAGGAATCCATCTTCATCATACGGCTCGTGGTGCATGCGGTTGCGAGCTGTGACCATGGTCTTGAGTGAACCGGAGTCCGCCATCACCATCGCCAGCTTATGGAAGATAACTAGTTTATCATCGCTTGCATTCAGCTCCTTGGACAAGTCCATTTGTAGGTTGAGGAAGCCTCCATCTGATAGCGGTTTATCTGCTTTGATCTGTTCTAGATAATTTTCCCCAATCGATGAACCGCTGGCCGCAAGTTCCTCAATAACCAGATAGAGGGGGATCTTCGAGAGTATACCGAGCAGGCGCTGGCCGCATTTAACCTTATCAAGTGTGTCATCTGCTTTAATGAAGGCGCGGTAAGGATACTCTATGAAGAAAGGTAGTGGCTTCTGCGAGGCGACAATTTCTTCAAGGAATTCGTTGTGAAGAGCATCGGCAGCAGCGGCTCGATTCCTATACAGCCGCGCCTGTTCCTGGAATGGTTCGCGGACGCACATAGCTGATTGCAGCTTATGCAAATACTGTTGGCGAGCATTCCTACGGATGATGGCGTCTGCGGTTTGTGCCGTTTTACTTCGCGGAATACTGATATTAATATTTCCGAGACCTTTTGGGAGGTAGTGCCAGCCATTCAGAAGTCTTCTTATGACTTCTTCACCTTCCGAAGAAAAATTCAGGAAATCCCAGAGCCAAATGTTGGAGAGGTTCGACTTTGGCCTAAGGACTAATGCCGGTTCAAAGCCAAATTTCGAATCATCCATCTCTTGAATTTTTGAGCCCCGAGTGATGCTTCCGTCTCCTATAATAACGATGTCTGTATTTGATAGTTCACCGCGATCCGAAAAAGCACCCATTAAACCCTTTTCTGCAAGGTATTCTCCGAAGTGCCAGTAACCATTTTTTACGATGCGATCAGTATCGTCTTGTAGAAATGCATCTATCATAGAGAAGAGATCGGGGTATCCCTTTTTCAATAGGGTAGGTTGAATTTTCCACAAGCATGCTGGGGCAGATTCTTCCGAATCCATCTCATTTGGAATGTAGAGATAAACCTCATCGGCTAATTCCTTCAGGGATCTCAATTTCAGCGGTTCCTCTTTTAGCTTCGCATTGGCATAAAAATCTAGGACTTCATCTAAGTCCCACTCAGATTCAATGGTTGTCTCTAGATAGGTTCCACCGTCTTCGCCGCACCCGATTTCTAGGTCACCATCGTTAGAGACTCGAATCTGTAGGTTCTGGTCAGAGTCCTCTGGGTCGTAAGGTTCATCTTGCTTCAAAGAGTTATTCGAATCTAGGAAAATCAAACCATTGCTAATCGTAGGAAACCAAGTAATAGTGATCCATTCTTTGCCAGCGGTTCGAGTAGCAAGACATACTGAACCGCCCTCGCGGCGAACTTTGTCTTCAATGGATCTAAGGAGTGAACTTTTTGGAGCTAAAGGCTTCATGGTTGATGAGGGATGATGCTTTGCGCTGAAGGGCTACTCCCGTAACTAGCAGTCTGAGAAATTGTAATGGATTCAATCATTTTAAGTCAGTGTTTCTGCGTCGTGAAATTTCACTCTTCACCATTCACACTTCCGACGAGGCTTCCTCGTCTAAGGCACGCCAAACGAGGCGGTAGTCTTCTTCGCGGTTGCAGCGGGTGAAGGGGGCGACGTATTCGATGGTGCGTTCGACGGGGCCAGTGGGGAGGGTGGTGTCGGTCACGGTGCGGGTGACGTTTGGCTGTTCTTTGATTTCGTCCCATTCCTTGCGGGCGAAGCCGACGCCGGGGAGGCCTTTGCTGTTGGTGAAGACGATGCGGCCGTTCTGGTCATACCAGGTGTCGGCCTCGTACTGGCGCATGACGGGGAATTGGACGCGGTAGATGGTCTGGAGTTCTTCGAGGGTGAGGCCGAGTTCGCGGGCGACGAGGACGTCGAGCTCGACCAGCGCCCAGCGGCGGGCGTAGTCGGTGCGCAAGGCGCAATCCCGCTGCCACTCGGGCGTCAGGTCGCGCCAAAAGGCCGGGTCGAGGCGCGGGTCGTCGCCATACCAGCGCTGCTCGCGGAAGCCCTCGTCCCAACATTCCGACCAGAGCTCGGCGTAGTGCGTGGTGAGGCAGTTGAGGGTGAGGGTGCGGGCGGAGGTTGCAGATTTGGCATCAATGAGCGGAAGCTCTGACCACTTGTAGTGAAGATTCGCACTGCCGGTTGTCTTGATATAAAAATCAGCGACCAGTGACGCACAAATCGTCTGGGCGCTCACTAAATCTCGAGCCCTTCCGAAAATCACTGTCTGTACGCCGTGAATGTGTCCGACCGATTTTGGGACGAGTGCGGTTGTCAGAGTTCTTTCGCCTGATTGCGATAACATTCCGCGGAAGCCCAGGCGGAAGAAGTCTGTTACTTTCTTGCGTTTACCCCACGTGACTGAAGCAGTGCGGTTGTGGTATTCTGTCGGATCGCAGTCGGGGATATAATTTGTGCGCGGGAGATAAGCGTCGGGAAGAGCATCTAAATTTATAATATCGTAGTCGGAGTTGAGCTTGCAGGGATCGCGTGGCGTCTTGTTTAGGGGGTTGCCAACGAAGAAGTGCGGGCCTGACAGAATTAGCTCTTTAGGCGAATCGGGGAACCGAGTATCGCGGCGAATCGTGCCATCTTTCTGAGCGTTGACTTCATTCCAGTGCTGGGTGGCATACACTTCGTCACCTAGATCCACAAGTTTCTGAGGAAACGCGGCAATCTTCTCCAGCACGGCGAGCAACTGGCGAGTGTGGAGAGCTGGCAATCGAGCTTCCAGAGAAGGCGTATCCTCTCCGTCATAAAGATGCGCGAACAGTGCAAGCTCAACTTCAGTGATAGTCACCAAGCGGTCTCGATGGCCTTGCTTGCTCCATTCATTTTCGTCGTTCTTAATTCCCTCGGCCACTCCGTCTCCCGTGTGTTGAAAGCTCTGATCGACAGCGGGCACTGCGTAAAGGTTAGCCATTGTCGTGAATCGCGGACTACTGGGGGTATGGTATGCATTAATTGAGTATTTTGTGCAGTGGTGAACTTCCGGAAAAAGACGAAGCTCGTTGTCGAACTGCATATGTATTCGCAACCGTGCATAAACTTCTCTGCGCAACCGCCCGCCTTTTGGATCATCATAAATGCCTTCAGGATGCAAGAAGCTCGTAACGCCATCGCGCCGCGTCAGGCTCCACGATCGAGGAATGAAGCACTTATATAAATTCGCTTTCTGGCCTTGTAGCAATGGATAGTTTTGAACTGCATTCAGATAATCCTGGGTTCCTTCAAACTCTGAGTATTCAGAAAAATATGCAGAAAGCTGAGATGGATTATCGAGCTGCTCTTCACGCGCCTTAGCTATTTGCGGCGCAGTGAGGTTGCGGATCGCAAACGCCGGATTGCGCTCTGAAAGCAGGTCTCCTTCATTCCACTCGACCTTCACCCAAGGCGGATTCCCCAGAATCAGATCGAACCCTCCGCGCTCGGCAAAGAGGTCGACGTATTCGAGTTCCCAGTGGAAGAACTTGCGCTCGTTGGCGATGGCGCGGACGAGGGCGAGGCGACCGGACTGCTGGCAGAGTTTGTCGGTATTGACGATGGTTTCGTCCTCGTTGCCGAGGTCGAGTTCGGACTGGTCAAGTTCTATCTGGTGGCCCTGGACTTCGACGATGAGGCTGTCGAACTCGCCCTGTTCGGGCGCGGCGGTGAAGCCGGGGATGTGGCCGAGGAGGAGGCCGATCTCGGTGAGAAATTGTTGGCGGCTGGGCAGGAGGTCGGCCTTTTCGATGGGCCAGAACCAGAGGGCGCACCAGTAGTCCATGGCGAGCTTGAGGCGGGAGTAGGGCGAGTAGGGGTGCTTGATGGTCTTCGCCCAGTGCTTGTCTTTCTCGTGGGTGGTGGTTCGTTTGGAACTGGCGGTGCGGGCCGTGGCGTTTTCGTCCTGCCCCCAGACGGTGAGGGGGTCGGTGGTTTCGTGGCGCAGGCGCTGGGTGGTTTCGAGGTGGCGGCGGAAGAGTTCGTCGGCGGCGTCGGAGAGGGCGACGAGTTCGGGGAGGTCGGTTTCGTCGAAGGGGGCGACGAAGGTCTTGCGCCAGGCGGTGAATTTGTCGAGCTGGGGCTTGGCGAGGGATTTGATGACCTTGTCGGTGTAGTTCGACATGCCGGGGTCGCCGAGGAGCCAGTGGTAGACGCCGTCCTTCGGACGGGAGTGATCAGTATTCAGTGAACAGTGATCAGTTTCCTGCGATCCACTGATTCCTGACGACTGATTACTGTTCACTGGAAGGGGCGCTTCAAGCGGCCAGCGCGCTTTGGATCCACCCCGCCCCTTCTGCTTCACCAGCAAATGCGTGCCGTAGGTTTCGCGGCGGCAGCCGATGAGGGAGTTGCCGTTGGCGAGCTGGAGGCCGAACCAGGGGACGAAGGCGCCTTCGTAGATGGTGTTGAGCCAGAGGGAGATCTCGGCGAGTTCGACGGCGGTGGGGTTGAGGTCGACGCCGAAGACGTTGTTGTCGGCGAGGTGCATTTTCACCTTCTGCCGCTCTTGCGTGTAGTCGTCGTGTGAAATCGTTTCGCCGGTTTCCTTCTGCTTGCGTTGCAAATAGGCGTCGGCCAGTTGGTTGACGGCTTCATTCAAGAAAGCCGCCGAGCCGACCGCCATTTCGCAGACGGTGAGCTGTAGAATCTCGTCGGCAGGAAGGTAGTTGGCATCTTCCGGCTTTTCACCTATCCGCTCTTTGAGGGCGTATTTGACGAGGCACTGCGTTAAAGATTCCGGGGTGTAGTAAGAGGCGGATTTCTTACGGGCACGCCCAGCGAGGCGGTAGATGAATTTGCCCTTCTCATGGCGCAGCAGGGCAAGTTCACCTGTCTTGGTCTTGGTGTAAACGCGTTCTTTCTCCTCATAGGAATCCAACTGCGCGGCGGTCACGAAATAGGCGTGCTCCAGCGGATTGTGCTCTTCTTTGGCTGGTTTGACTTCGAGCAGTTCTTCATGGGCGAAGAAGCCCGAGTAGGATAGCAGATTCTCATAGACCGCGCCGAGCTGATTGATCCCGAGCGTGGCGTAGGAGATGCGCCCGAGGCGGCGTTTCTTACCTGAGCCTTGATTGCCTAGTGAGAGACGGCGGATGACCTTGCTCAGCACTTTGTTGCGGAAGCGAGTCTTGGTAATGTAGGGGGTGCCTTTGGGATCGAAAAGGTGGCTTTTGAGCGGCGCGATGGTGAAGTCTTCGTGGATGGACTGCGACTCGTGATCCGCCATGCCGAGATCACTGCCGCTATGCTGGCGACCCTCGAAGATGAGATGAAAGAGCGTGGCGATGGACTCGTTAAAGAAATAGCCGTCGGCAGAGCTCTCATCCAGCTCGACCATTTCGAGGTCGCGCAAAGACTCCAGTGAGTAGCCCTTCAGGTATTCCTCGGATTTGATCGGCAGGTAGCCCAGCTCGGGACGTGCTTCCAGATAGAAGCAAAAGAGCAAACGGTAGAGGTAGCGCAGGCAGCCTTTGGTGAGCTGCTGCTCCAGCTCATGTGTCGGCTGATTGAAGACGCCTTCCTTGCGCTTGTTACGGAAATACCAGACCGCCTCGTTGGCCAGATCCTCGACCGAGGCGACGACGGCCAGCTTGAGATCTTCGGAGACCGAGAAGGCATTTTTGTGGGAGTTCTCACTGAGCCCGTCGTGCAGTGGCAAGCCATCGGCTGGGCAGGTGGACTCACGGTGCAGCAATGCGCAAAGGGTGCGTAGCGCATCGTCTTCGCGGCGATTAAATATCTCACGCAGATCAAACGTGATGAAGCGACGCTCGCCCCACTTGAGCCGGTCGATCAGCACCAGCTGACCGAGTGAAATGAGCAGCAGCCAGCGTGGTGGTTCCTCTTGGGCGAAGATGTGCTTGGAAATGAGTTCCTCCCAAGTGAGTTCCTTGGGGCGGCTGCCGATGATCTGCGGATCATCGTTTTTTGGGTCGGCGGCGTATTGCGCGGCGGCCGGTTCGAGATTTAGCGGGCTGTTGGCGATGTCGTCGTCAGCACGGCCACTGGGCAGGGCTTCGATCACCCAGAGTGCCGGGGCGCCCGATTGCTTGGTGGCCTGAGCCAGCAGCGGGATGCGTAGCGATTTGGCGCTGTTGCCCAAAGTGATCCAGTCGGGTGCAGTGGTATAGCCCAAGATGTCGAGCAGGCCAGCCAGCCAGGTGCGTTGCGTCTCCAGCTTGCCGGATTTCTGGAACTGCTCCAGTGCGCGGAAATAATCGCGAATGCTACCCTTCAAGCGAGCCGGTGGCTCGCGGTGGCCCTCGGAGTCGGGGTGTGCGAGCGCGTCCTCCTTCCAGCGGGTCGCGGTCTCCTTCAGATCCGAAGGGAGCACTTCTTCGAAGTAGTGCTGTGTGTAGTATTCTTGGTGGTTGGAAATTCCGATCATTTGAAAGTGGGGGCTAAGCGTCAAAATTACCAAACACAGCAAAGATGCGGATGGAGGGGGTGTCTTCAGTGGTCATGCTGTCTTCGATCCACTGTTTATATTCGTCGTGGTCCTGTTGGGCCATTCGCAGTTGTTGCTCTTTCTTTTGCTGACGAATCGTAAGTTGAGCGCCGGATATGCCCTCTTTCTTGCCGAGATCCATTTCGACTTGCTGAGTGCGGCCCTCGAGGAAGGTCGCGATCTTCGCGAGTTGTGCCTTAAGCTCGGGCTCGTTCTCGGCGTTGAACGTGTCGCGGGCTTCCGAGATGAGTAGCGTCATATTATCGACTGCATCGGCAAACAGCTCTTTGAGGGCAGCCGCGTCGATTGTATGGTTCGCAGAATTGGGGAAGTCTTTGGTGAACTGAGTGTGGGCAATCAGCTCTTCGATAGTGAAGGGCTGTTTGAATTCGCCGTTGATGTATTGCATGCCGAGCCACCGCTCGACGACCGGCTGGCCCTTACGGTTGGGGATGACGCCCGAACCGACAACGATGCGTTCACCGGGAGCAAGGTGAGGGAGGTGCACACAGCTGGCTTGGTGCAGGCCAAAGCTATTGATGAGGCGGTCTTGCATCCAGATGAGTGCAGGGTGCTGCTCCCAGAGTAAGTGTTTGCGTGGCCAGCGGTTTTCCTCGGAGCGGCACTGAACGATCTCGTCGTTGACTGCCTGTTTGTCCGCACAGAGCGACCACATGGCAGCTGTATCGTTGTTCCTAGGGTCGATCTCTGGTGGTAGGCGCTTGAGCATACGCTGTATGCCCTCGGGGAGGGAGAGGTCGATCTGTTGAGCGGCTTCGTCGAACTCGACACGAAAGCCGATGTCGCGTGAGATGGTATCGAAACCTTCCTTGGCCCATGCGAAGTCGCTGGTGTAGAAGCTCGGACATTGCGCGGTGCTAGGTTCAACTGATTCGGGGGAGGTATCAGTATTCGGTATGGGATCGCCGAGGAGGTCGGCAAACCATTCATCTTCGGCCGATGTCGCGGAAAAGGTATTATCGAGTGCCGCTTCGGGGGAGGCACCCGATTGAATCGCAGCAGCGATGGCTTCTTCTTCCTCTTCGGTGGTGTGGCAGCCGGTAAACTCGGACGGATCGCCAATGTTGAGCTGCACCTCTTCGTCCTTTTCGATCAGGAGTTCTAGAATACGTTGGTCACCGCGAATCTTCGGGTGCTGACTGATCGTCTGCAGGTAGTAGATCTCGGGTTGCTCAGTTTGACCGTAGCGGTCGACACGTCCGTTACGCTGTTGGAAGGTAAGGAGTGACCAAGGGATATCGAAGTGAATCAGTCGATGTGACTGGTGGTGCAGGTTGATACCCTCGGAGGCGACGTCGGAGGCGATCATCAGTCGAATCGGGCTATCGGCTGCACCGAAGGCTTCGACGATTTTCTGTTGCTCGGTGTCGGAGAGACCACCGTGGAGAATCGCGACTTGAGATTCTTTGAGCTTCAGGTCGACGGGGAGTTGGGCCTGGAGGAACTTTAAGGTGTCGATACGCTCGGTAAAAATGACAAGGCGATCCTTCGGGTTCTTCTTATTCCATGCAATGGAGGCGGCGCCTTTAGTGCTGAGCATGGCGATCAGGTTCTGATATTTGGAAAACTGAAGCGGATTGATCGCGCTCAGTGTGCCGAGTAGATCCTGAAGGGAGGTGATGTCTTCTTGGATGTCGGCATCGAGCTCACGCTTTTGTAGGCGCTTGATGCGCTCTTGAATGGTTGATTTACAGGCAGCAGGACTGGAGAAGAGGGACTTTTCCAGCAAGGTGCGGAAGAGGATCTTCGCTCCGGCACGAGTTTTATCGATGGAACTGAAATTGAGCGTGGCGAGTTCGCTATAAGCGGCTTCTTCCTCTGGAGTGGCGTCCACTTGCGGGGTATGCACCACGCGGTCCGGGAAGTTGCCAGAGATTTCCTTGCGCACGTCTTTCTTGAAGCGGCGGATGAAGAGGCCGTCGATGTCTTCGGGGCCGTAATCCTTCGGGTTCTTGATCGCTGTGGGGTTCAGCATATTCATGAGGCTGGCAAAAGATTCGCGTTTACCATCATGGGGAGTGGCCGAAAGTAGAATGAGCGAGTCGGAACGGCTGGCTAGTAGCTTGGCCGTTTTGGAGCGAAGTGAGTTGGTCTCACGGCTGGTGCCACGCTCGGCGACGTTGTGCGCTTCGTCGATCACGATGACGTCCCACCAGGCATTTTCGAGGTGGTTACGGTATTCGCCGTCCTGCTTCAGCGTGTCGATCGAGATGATCGACTTGTCGTAGTAGTGGAACGGGTTGTGATTGGACGGGATGTTTTTGCGCACTCGCTGAAGCCCAAGGCTATCGAGGCGAGTCAAGGGGAGTGAGAAGCGCGACCAGAGTTCCTTCTGGAACTGCGTCAGCATGGACTTCACCGCGACGACTAGGATACGTTGACCTTTGCCACGTTTGATGAGGTCAGACAGCAGGACGCCACACTCGATGGTCTTACCGAGACCCACAGAGTCTGCGATCAGGATGCGCTGGCGTGGTTGCTGCAAGGCAAGTCGAGCCGGCTCCAACTGGAAGGGTAGCACATCCATCGCACCTTGATGACCGATATGTAGCTGATCGGTGTTGGGAGTCGATGTGCGGAGGTGTGACTCAAGGATGAGGCGCGTTTTGCGATAGAAGGATGAGGTGTCGAGAACAGCCTCGGTGTTTTTCGGGTCGACGATGCTGATTTCGCCACGTTGTTCTTCAATTTCCTCTAGAAAACGGGCTTCTTTGCCCGAAACCAGTGATGTGAGACCCACGACGCCGAAAATACGGCTGCCAGTGGATGAGCGATCGACTCGGCGGACAAGCCACTCTTCATCACGGATTCGAACTCGGGTTCCTGGGGCTATCGTGCTTTGTGTCAATGTGTTATGGTCTGGCTTTGAGGTGTTAACCGGCGCGGACTTCGAGTCTGGACTGAATCATATAACCGAAGGCGGCCTAAGTGCTGAAAGGCTGAGAAAAATAGGGGCGATCAGCAAGTAATATTACGAGATCTGAGTGAGGAATATCCTTTGGGATTAGTTGGAGCGTTAGCATTTCGTTCTTATGCCTCGTTGATGACGGTAGCTTCGGTGCAATGGTTGATGAGTGATGCCTCTAGATTTAGAGGCACGATGGTCCGGTTAATATGCGGGAGGGGCGAGCGGCTAGGGCGGTGTCTAAGCTTCGTCCTCTAACTCGTCGAACTTGGCTTTCATAGTGGGGTTACCTCGGGTGAGTTTTTTAATGGTGACGTCCTGCGCCTTGTCGTTGGCGAGGCGGAGGTTGCGGTCGGTGCCGAGGAGGGCGTCTTTGGTCTTTTGCAGATGGGTGATCGACTTGTCGATTTCGTCGATAGCGGTCTGGAACTTTTTGCCGGCGAGGTCGTAGTTGCGGGCGAAGCCGGTTTTAAAGGAGTCCAATTTCTCTTCAAAGTCGGTGACGTCGATGCTCTGTGATTTGACCAGTGCGAGCTCGGGAAATTACGCCTAAGAACGGTCATCATGATCCCGACTTAAGCAGGATTTTTTTGCGGTGGTAGTCCAGGAAGTGCTTCTGGTCCGAATTGAATCGCCCCACGTTAATTACTTGATCGGTGTCAATTCCCATGCGTTTGAGTGATGTCGTGTCTGCAATGGGGGACGTGATCAATTCGCCGCCATCGTCAAAAGAGATAAACCCTCGGTCAAATAGATGGTCGACGCTGGGTGTAAGTAGCAGGCCGTTGCCAGCTGTGAGTCGCTCATTGTTATCCGACTCCCGCCAGGGTTTGATATGACTCGCAATTAGATGTGTCATATTATCCACCTTTGTAATACGGCAGGCTCGTTCGAATGACCCCACGCGCTGCTTGAATTTCCCTTGGCCGACCCTTGCTTGAACGAGCGCATGTCGCGTGGTTTCGCTCATGGTACTGGACGCTTCGATTTGTCGCTGTTGTTGATCCTCCCAATGCTGGATCGCTGGCAAGGCAACTTCGATCAAATGATCGTTGTCGCTCTCATTCACGCTGTTGAGTGCTTGCCATAATCTGTGATCTGCAAGCTTCGCGATAAGCAGAGAGAGGGCACGATCAATTTTTGAAAAGTACGCGCCTTGATTGCCGAACCCATTCGCTTTGATCGGGGCATATTTGCCAGGTAGCAGAAGGGCGATTTGTGCTGCGTGGTCGGCCGCTCGGAGTGGTTTTAGAAACGCTTGAAAGTTGACGTCGACCCGCCAACCTTCAAGGTCCCATGAATCCCCGATTTGTCCAAAATCACTGGGTTGAGGGCAGGAATAGCAGTATGTAGTGGCAAAGCCAAAACCCTGCAGCGCAGCATTCGCGTAGGACAGCACTAAATCTCCAGGCTGCACTTCGCGCATCGTTTCATAAAAGTGATGAACCCTTCCATCCTTGCGCAGTTTAGGGCACCAAACATACTTGCCGCCAAATTCTTGGCGGAAGGTTTGCTTATGATTTACCCACCAGTAGTTCATTATCCTTGATCAATATTTAATTTAAACGTTTGCCCCCTTTTGCTCCCTCAAATTCCGAATAGTTCTGGTCTCCCATTCCTACGCTCCCTGATATTTCTTAAAGTTCTCCGCCTGTTCGAAGATCTCTTTGTAGACTTCGTCGCGGTCGATGGGGGGATAGTCGTTATCGGCTAGGAGGATGATCAGGTCGACTTTGAGTTCGGCTTTGATGTCGTCGCGCTCGGACCAGTCGGTGTATTGCGCTTTGTCTTCGACCACCTTCTTTACCTCTTTCGCTAGGTTGAGGAGCTTGTCTTCGGGGTAATCGAAATCGTATTTGTGTGCTAGCTCTTTGAGGATGTCGTAGAAGGACTTTTCTTCTATATCGATGCCCAGGTTGGTGAAGGATTCCATCTCGGTTTTGAGGGCTCCGATTAGGTTGATGATCTCTTCGGAGAATCCATCGAGCACTTCACTGCGCAGCACGTCGGCCTCGTCGCGCTCGTTGTATTTCTGCACGAGTGACTGGAACTGCTTGCTGAAGTCCACGCCTTTGATGCGGTTGACTTTCTTGAAGTCGTCGATGGCCTTCTTCAGCAGCTTCTGCAGGAGCTTGATCTTGGTGTTGGGCAGCTTGATCTTTTCGATCTTGGCGAGATAGTCGTCCTCGAAGATGTCGATCTCGGTCGCGCCGTCTTCGCCGAGCTTGAAAATCTCTTCCACGCCGTCGGCTTGCAGGGCGGCGGCGATCATTTCGCGCACCTTGGCATTCATCTGTGCGGTGTCCGGTGCTTCGCCCTTGGTGAGCTTGGTGACGATGGAGCGCACCGCTAAGTAGAAGTGGATCGTGTCGCGCTGTTGCTGGGTGAAGGCGCCGCTGCCGCTACAGATGTCGTAGGCGGCCTTCAGGCGTTTCACAAGCCCCATGAAGCGCTTCTCGATCTTGTCGGTCAGCTGCACGAACTCTGAGGCTTTGTTCAGGCAGTCCAGTTGCTCGACGGGGGAGCCGCTGAAGTAGGGCGTGGTGTCGAACTTGTTGAACAGCCGGGCCAGTAGATCCAGGTGGTCTTTCACCACGATGATCGATTGCTCCACCTCTTCGATGTTGGCGCTGTCGGTCTTCGAGTATTGCGCAAGCGCCAGGTTCATCTGCTTCTTGATGCCGATGTAGTCCACCACCAGGCCCTTCTTCTTATTCTCAAACTTCCGGTTCACCCGGGAGATCGTCTGGATCAGATTGTGCCGCTGGATCGGTTTATCGATGTAGATGGTATCGAGGAAGGGCACGTCAAAGCCGGTCAGCCACATGTCCACCACGATCGCGATTTTGAAGTTGGACTTGGCATTCTTGAACTGGCGGTCCAGCTCCTTGCGGTCGTCCTTGCTGCCGACCAGATCGTAAAGCGCCTTCGGGTCGTCCTTGCCGCGTGTCATCACCATCTTGATCTGCGCTTCGGGCTTGATCTCCTTCTTATCTTTCTCGCTCATTTCCACGCCATCCGCGCAGACTTTGACCTCCGCCCATTCGGGGCGCAGCGCGATCACTGCTTTGTAAAAGTCGTAGGCGATCTCGCGCTTACTGCTCACAAACATCGCCTTGCCGCACACGGTCGCACCTTCGCCGACGCGTGCCTCGTAGTGCGCCACGAAGTCGGCTGCCAGGGCTGCAATGCGCTGCGGGTCGCCGAGGATGTGCGTCATGCTGGCATTGGCCTTCTTGCTCTCCTCAATGGCGTAGTCGCTGGCACCGGATTCGGCGCACTCGGCATAATACTTTTCGATCTCTTCCAGCTTGCTGTTGTTGAGCAGCACCTTCGCCGCCCGGCCTTCGTAGACGATGCGCACGGTAATTTCGTCGGCGACCGACTCGGTCATGGTGTAGCTGTCCACCACATCGCCGAAGACATCCAGCGTCGCATCGATTGGGGTGCCAGTGAAGCCGACATAGGTCGCCTGGGGCAGGGAGTCGTGCAGATACTTGGCAAAGCCAAAGGTTCGCTTTACACCGTCTTCCGTAATCTTGAGTTTCTGGTCTAGATTCACCTGACTGCGGTGCGCCTCATCCGAGATACAGATCACGTTGGTGCGATCCGTCAGCAACTCCGTGTCCTCGGTAAATTTATGAATCGTTGTGAGAAAGACTCCGCCGCTATTACGGCCCTTCAATAAATCGCGCAGCTGTGAGCGGCTTTCGACACTGATCACGGACTCATCGCCTATGTATCCTTTGCCATTGGTAAACAAGCCCGAGAGCTGATCATCCAGATCCGTGCGGTCGGTGATCAACACTATGGTCGGGCTCTTGAGATCCACGCTCTTCATCAACAACCGCGCCAAGAATAACATGGTGAAACTCTTGCCGCAACCCGTCGCCCCAAAGTAAGTGCCGCCCTTACCATCGCCTTCCGGCTTCATGTGTTCTAGGATGTTCTGATACAGCTTCGTCGCCGCGTAGTATTGCGGATAGCGACAGAGGATCTTCTCCTCCTTGCGCGAAGTGTCCGGCAAATAGACAAAGTTCCTTATCACATCGATCAAGCGTCTCGGATGGAACAAGCCCTTGATCATCGAATAGAGCGAATCGATCCCGTCCGCCTCGATCAAGTCACTGCCGTCCGTCTTACGCCAAGAGTAGAAGAACTCATAGAGTGCGAAGAACGAGCCCGCCTTATTGTTCACCCCGTCGCTGATCACACAGAACGCATTGTATTTAAACAGCTCTGGGATGTCGCGCTGGTAGCGGGTGGTCAATTGCACGAAGGCGTCGTGAATCGTCGCCTCTTCGCGGATCGCGCTCTTGAACTCGAACACCACCAGGGGCAGGCCGTTGATGTAGAGGATGCCATCGGGTATACGTTTCTCGTCGCCGACGATCTCCAGTTGGTTGACAATCTTAAAGAGGTTTCCGCCTTTGTTGTAGTCTGCCGAGTCTTCTGCAGCAATCTCCAGCACTTCACCCTGCTTCGGCTCGCGAAACGCAACCAAACTCGAATAATCGATCAACTGGACATACAGATCCTTCTGGCTTCGGTCTTCCCGCTTTAGCAGAAAGCCATCTGAGACCAGCTTCATGATCGCCTTATTACTCTCGTAGAGGTCGGCCGCTGAGTAGGCTTCAAGCTGCTTGATGACAGCTTCAATTTCAACCGAGGTAATTCCGTCCGCCGCATACTGTTTCGCTAAAAACGCCCGTAGGTCGGCCTTGATCAGCACCTCATGCGGCTGGCGCTCAATCGTCTCGCCCAACACGTGCGGATAGCCCTCGACTCCGAGGAGTTCGATGATCGCTGATTCGAGTTGGGCTTCGGTGAATTTCATGGGTTAGGTCAGGTGCTTGATGTTCACATCTCCCCACTTCTCTTCGAGGTATTCAGCTACCAAGCGCCGGTGGCAGTGGTGCGGCTTGTCTTCACTGCAAAGCAAGCAGCCTCCCGCTATGATTTCAGGGTCAATGCGTTTCTCGATCTCACGCTCCTTCATGAGTTCAAGAAAGGCTGGCTCGTAAACACTCCAATCTCCCTTGTTCTTTTTATAGGCATCTAGAATGTCCTTAGTCGGGGCTAACTCGGGCAGATGGACGTAATCAACATCCAGCATCTCCTTGAGGAAAAACTTGAGGTCGTTCCGTTTTGCGAAACCCGCGAGTTGAGAGACGTTGTTCAGGCGGACATCAACGACCCGCTTCGAGCCCGACAACTTGATTAGTTTAAAGAACTTCTCAGCTGATTTCTGGGTAAATCCTATGGTGTTTACTTCAATACTCATGATCGTTTTCATCTTCGGGGTTTCGATTGTAAGCAATTTGCTCACCTCGCCTCTTATAGGCAAGATTGAGCTGATCTTCATGCGAGAGGAATAGGTCATCATCACCCATTTTCATTCGCTCAAGGAGCCTTGCTTCAAGTTCTGCATGGCTCTCCAACGATCCATCATTAAGAATATGAGTCACCGGCGTGAAAGACTGCGCATGCCGAGCGACTAGAATAGTGCGATGGCAATCTATCGGGTCTTTTTCAGCACACATCAGCGAAATGCGCATCTTATCTAAGCCTTGTTCGATACGGTCTAGCCCTTTTTTGAAAAGTGGAGTCTGTGCGATCAGATCATAATCCGCACGAGTCCCAACATAACAGCAAGGCTCGTCTCTACGTGCGCCTAGTTCTTCTCCAAGGAAGACGTATTGTATCTTATGTTTGTTGAGCTGTTTCTTGAGCGACTCACGGTTGAACCATGGAAATCGTTGGCTGTAGGGCCCTGAGCGAACGTCCGCAATCGCCTGGATTCGGTGCTTTATAAGGAGATCCAAAAACGAATCAAACTCCTGCGTAGAGTGGCCGACTGTATAAAGCTTATGCATCTGGTTCAATGATTGAGGCTATTATCTTATATTGTCTCGCTTCGTTTGTGTTAGAAGGTGTGAACGGTGGAGTTAAGCTCATTAAAATATAGGTGCATCTAGGAAGTGAAGTCTCTTTCGTTTGGTCCTCGGAAATGTTGCGCGGATTTAAGCTATGTAATGAAACAAAGAAAGGGTCCGTAATGCTACAATTGTAGTCGTAACCCCTTCCTGGTAGTCGCAGTCTGTTTTTAAATTGGCTCTGACCAGTATATCCGTTGTGAAAATGCCCAGAGGTAACCTTTCGCTCCTCTTTTAAGCGAATTAGCTGAAGTGTCGATTCTTGCTCACCTGCTACCACGTAATTGCGTGGCCCCCATTCATCTACTATTGCCTGCGGTAGTTTCTTAAGAATCGGTTTTTGATAACTGCCTTCTTTTCGCCATGGTAGTTTAGAGATCACCCAGTCTTCGGGGTGGACTGGATCATTTGCATGTCCGTCGAAATCAATTTCGACGACATCCAATGGTTTTGATAGAGCACTGCCCAAAAGCGTTGTCGCAAACTCTAGAGTCCCTTCATCATGGGTCTGGTCAATTGGCCTTATGAAATCACCAAACGTCGGGTTGAACCTGTCGGCGTTCAATATCTCAATACCAGCAACACATCGACCGCCCTTTTTGATCGAGTTCGCTAAGACTAAGATTGTTTTTTTCATGATTAATGCGGGCAAGTTTCATTGATCACATGCGGGTAGCCCTCGGCTTCGAGAAGCTCGATGATGGCTGATTCGAGTTGGGCTTCGGTGAATTTCATGGGAGAATCAGCTAAGATTCGAAGCGATCACGCAGGTAGTCGCCAAGTTCAGACATCGAGAGTTCTTGGGACGAGTTGCCACTTCGAACATAGAACTTCTCCGAGGGCTGGCCATTCTTGTCCTTCAATGTGAGGAAGACCGGTACGGTTCCTTCCTTGATGTCGATGCGGCAGATCTCCAGCGGGTCTTCTTCCGATCCAAAGTTGTGGAATCCTATGTCAAGGCGGGAGGTGGCGAAGGCTTTGTTGAAGCTCTTGTTGAGAAGGTTGCGGAGATGAAGTTCAAACTCGTCTCGGTCTCCCTTCAAACTCGAGTAGTCTCGCTCCAATCCAAGAATGGTCTGATCGTCCTCTACACCGATTAGGAGGGTTCCTCCCTCGGCATTGGAAAAGGCAGCGACCGTCTTTATGATGACATCCTGCAACTTCTTGTTCACAGTCCCTAGGCGTGGATCCCAGCGCAGCGAGGACTTGAATTCTAGTTCGGCACTTTCGCCGCTGGCGATCAACGCCTCGATTGACATGGGAACAATCACCTCGCTGTTCTGGGTAATGCTCTCCAGAAACTGATTAATCTCATCGGCTAGCATTTGGCGGCGCTTGCGAAGAAAATCCTCGTAGTTTTCTAGCTTCCACAGTTCGGCATCCTTGGGAATGGACTGCAGGCCCAGAGCCTGTGGGAATCGGGTCGAGACATCCGTCAAATAGTCCTCAGCGGAGGTGGCCGACTTCTTCCGGTTGGCGACTTGGGTGAGAATCGCTCGATTGGTCAATTCTTGAGCGAGCGCGTACTTGATCCGGTTCTTCTGATCAAATCCTGCCTTCTTGAGGCGGGAATAGGGGAAGATGTGATCGTTCTCCAGTTGATACTTGGCTCCCATGTTCTGGCGCAGCGTTACACCTGTAGTGAAGCAGACTGCTCCCCGACTCTTGTGCAGGAAGCGCATCATGTTGAAGAGCGGGTGGGAGATGCCGTGGCCTTCAAATTCGAGGGGGCGAACTTCTAAGGGCGTTTCATCAGCGATGGCTTGAAGAAGTTCATCGAAAGGACTTTCGGATTCCTTCACTCGCCGCAAATCGCGGTCGAGCTTCTGGGGTAACTGGCTGACGTAGCGACGCCTGATCTGCGAGTAGTAGAGCCATTTCACCATCTTGCGGATCTCTTGATCGCTGGGATGGCCGCCCTTCTTTTGAAAGCAATAGACGATGATAGGGATCAGGGCGTAGACCGAACTGAGTTCCGAGGTGTGATCGAGGTAGGCCTGGCTCCGAAGCATGTTGAAGACATAGTCCAGGACATCGGAGTCGAGCCTCTCCCAGGTCTCCCGAATGGCCTCTTTGTTTTCCGGTCCGTGCAGTTTCTTCATCTCGGATCCGTTATAGTGGACACATCCGAGGAGGACGTAGACCATGAAGTCCAACTTCAGCACAAACCCGCCTTCGGCGAGCGAGCTGAGGCGCGCCTTGATTGTGTCGCGAGCTTCAGGCCAGTAGCCGGAGATCTGGGCGAGGGCGAGTTCTGCCTCGGTGAGGGCGACTCCGCCATCATTCACTTTGTAGAAAATATCGATGGCTTCCCGCACACTCGCCTTAATCGGAATAGTTTGTTCGGGAAATTGCCGATCGAGAATGTTTTCAAGTGCTCTGATGTTGTCGTCGATCAGGTCTTCGCGCTCCCGAGAGACTTCTTCGTCCCTCGCTTCAAGGCCACGAGTGATATCGCGCACCCGCACTTTCCGATCAAAGACATCGGTTATGTTTTGCCAGAGCGGATTGTTCTCCATCTTGGTCTTCGTGTAGTAGGAGAGCTCCTGCGACTCGAGATTCATGTAGAGCCCCCGAGTGTCATTCATGATCTCTGACTCCTTGTAGTAGGGAGGCAGGGTTCCGCGGATCAGCATGTAGAGCGTGGTCACCCGCTGCTGGCCATCAAGGAGGAGCTTCACTGCTCCTTGGCTCTCATGATACTTGTGATGGCCTTTGAGTTCGGGAGGGCTCGAAGTCTCCCATGTGAGCATGGTTCCGGTCGGGTATTCCTTCACCAATGAGTCGACCAGTTGCTTGGCGTCTTCTCGTTTCCAGACATACTCCCGCTGGAAGGCGGGAACAAAAAGTTGGTTTTCGTCAATTTTTTCGAGGATGTCGCGGATTTTCATAATGTGGTTTCGGAGTGTAGCTTCATGCTTGCGCCATTTCGGTAAGTTGTTCCGCTTCGGGGAGGCGGAGTTCGCCGGAGATGAGTTTCGGGAGGAGGGTGTCGCGGAGTTTGGTGAGGGTTTGAATCTCTTTATCGCTTTCGCTCATCTTTTCAAAGCTTGGCTTAACGAGCTTTTCGAATGCTTCCAAAAGATGTTCATGGGGGATCGCCAATGTAAGCCTTAGGAGATCTTTAGGATATACGTGTGGCTGCGCGGCACCTTGCTGCATATGGGTAATTCGATCTTGTTTAAACTTGAGAAAAAGGAGCGTGGAGTAGAAGTATTCCGTATCAACTGAGCTAATATAAGAGCAATCTGAAGCCCAGATATCTTCATGGTATAAATTGACATATCCAGCATTTGCTCCAGAAGCGCTGACTGTGATTGCTGGCCCGATAACGTTTGATGCATTATGGAAATAGGCAGGTTGTAGACCACCAGCCACCACTGGAATATCGCCTTCATTTACAGTTTTCTTAGTTATGGTCTTTCCTCGCTTCGGAGTCGCCAGTGCCTCTAGTGAGCTCACTTCCCACCCCTCCGGAATCCAGCCGAGCTCTTCGGTGAATTGGAAGGCGGCGGGGAAGAGGGATTTGGGATCAGACAGGGTTGGGTGGTCGAGAGAACCCTGTTGGGTGGTGCCGTTGGCGAGGGCCTTCTTCCGGACTTCGGCGCGGTGGGCGAGTTCGTCGGGGATGGGATTGCCGGCGGCGAGGGCATTGTCGATCACCGGGTCAAAGTCCACAAACCAACTTCTGAAGAGCGCCTGCGCCATCCCTTCCAGCGTCGCATTCATCCGCCTGTTTGCCTCAATCTTGTCATCCAAGCTGCCCAAGATGTGAGCGATCGCTTTTTGCTCGGGGAGGGGTGGGACTGGGATATCGAGAGTAAAAAATGCCGCGTGATTTAAGTCCTTCTGAACTGATCCCGAAGCGACTGAATTAACATAATCTTTAACGGTGTCCTGAAAGAGAAACCAGTAAAGGAATCCGACATCAACGGTATCCTTGGGGATGACTTTGAAGCAATTATTGTGAACTACACCTACTCGGTTTTTGAAAACCAAACCGACTTGGCCTGTTCTTGTGAAGATGAGTTCGTTTGGTTGTGCGACGCACTTCTTTGGAACTTTCTCTGCGTTAATAAACTGAGACGCGGAGTTATTTATCAAATCGGTTATTCGCAAGAGAGGTAAGCCCGTTGCTTCCAAGAGATGCTTACTCCCTTTGTTGATCGCAAGACCCTGAGAAACGCTCACATGATCCGCAATTGGGTCGTGTTTCCATTCACTTCCCATACCCCAAGCCCTCCAAGTTTTTCCGGATCACTTCATCCAGCTTCGCCGACTCCTCCATCTGCGCGTAGAGCGTCTGGCTCATCTCGGTCATCTTGGTTTCAAAGGGGATGCCGTCGTCTTCCAGTGCTGCTGCGCCGACGTAGCGACCGGGGGTGAGCACGTAGTCGTGCTTGCGCATGTCTTCGAGGGTGGCGGATTTGCAAAAACCTGGAATGTCCTTGTAGCCGTCTTCTGGTCTGATCTCAGGAAGCGTGCATCCAGCTTTATGTGCTTCACCGCGCCAAGTCGATTCGTCGAATCGCCATTCGTGGTAGGTTCTGACGATTTCCTCGATGTCTTCCTGATTAAACTCTTTCTGCGTGCGGCTGATCATGGAGCCGATCTTGCGGGCATCAATGAAGAGGGTCTCTCCAGTGCGGTCCCTATGGCATTCAGGCACGTCATCGTCACTCTGTTTGAAGACGCGGGCTTTTTTGTTTTTGGTAAGGAACCAGAGGCAGACGGGGATCTGAGTCGTGTAGAAGAGTTGGCCGGGCAGGGCGATCATGCAGTCGACCATGTCATTCTCGACTAGCTTTTGGCGGATCTCGCCTTCGCCTTTGGTGTTGGTGCTCATCGAGCCGTTGGCGAGGACGAAGCCGGCGACGCCGTGCTCGGAGAGCTTGGAGACCATGTGGAGAATCCAGGCGTAGTTGGCATTGCCGGTGGGCGGGGTGTCGTAGCCGCTCCAGCGTCCGTCGTGGACGAGTTCGTCGGGCCCGCGCCAGTCCTTCAGGTTGAAGGGCGGGTTGGCCATGATGTAGTCGGCCTTGAGGTCGGGGTGTTGATCTTTGAAGAAGGTATCGGCTGGGACTTCGCCGAGGTTGGCCGAGAGGCCGCGCACCGCGAGATTCATCTTGGCCAGCTTGTAGGTGGTGCTGGTGAACTCCTGCCCGTAAACCGAGATGTCCTTGGTGTTGCCGTGGTGGCTCTCCACAAATTTGAGCGACTGCACGAACATGCCGCCCGAGCCGCAGCAGGGGTCGTAGATCTTGCCTTTGTAGGGCTCGATCATTTCGGCGATCAGATTGACGACGCACTTGGGGGTGTAGAACTCGCCCCCGAGCTTGCCCTCGGAGGCGGCGAATTTGCCGAGGAAGTATTCATAGACCCGGCCGACGGTGTCCTCCTCCTTGTCCTCGACGGTGTCGATGTTGTTGATGGCATCGATGAGGGCGGAGAGCTTGCTGCCATCCAGCCCGAGGCGGGAGAAATAGTTGTCGGGCAAGGCGCCCTTGAGCGAGGCATTGCTCTTCTCGACGTCGGTGAGGGCGGAGTCGATCTTGATGGCGATGTCGCCCTGCTTGGCATGCTGCTGGATGTAGGACCAGCGGG
>Ga0206125_10001248_pt1 | contig 30110 bp, 17 predicted proteins | sample Helgoland_Spring_4_FD_148598 | JGI IMG/M metagenome (GOLD analysis project Ga0206125, IMG submission 148598) | Pelagic subsurface seawater microbial communities from Kabeltonne, Helgoland, North Sea - Helgoland_Spring_Bloom_20160331_1 | ecosystem: Environmental > Aquatic > Marine > Epipelagic ... | reverse complement strand
GTAGCCCTGGGCTATGGCATTGAAGTCCAAAGCCGCCCTTGGATCACCCTTGCGCACCCATGTTGCCTTGTAATAACCGTCTTCCTCCTCCTCATTCATGTCAAACCGCTCAGGCGACATTCCTGTATATGACATCACACTGTCCACCTGAACAGCCCCCACATTGCCCATTTCAGAAAAACCAAAACCCCAAAGCTCAACCAAGGGACTCACGGTGGGGTCAAACGCCCCTTTGGTCAGGCCGTGCAGCTCTTCGGACAGCGCCCACAAAGGACCTATGATTTGCGTGGAATCCACAAAGCCAAACAAGGAGTCGGTGCGGCCCCATGCGTTGATTTGGTTGATGCGGCTGTTCGGACGCCACAGGCTCACCTCTCGGTCGATGGCCTCTAAAAGGTCCTCGAATACAGCATCCTCTACCCGCTTCTCAGCAACGTATTTGATGGAGTAGGTCGTGCCCTGTGCCTCCCCTACATGCTGCTGGATCGGGCCCGTAACGCCGGTTTCTTGAGCCGCTTCAGCTGGCCTTCCATCGCCACACGATGACAACAGAATGGCCGCAAAAGGGACCGCCAGCACGAGGCTGGCGGAAATTCCTTGAACAAAGATGGCTGAGCGCATCATCCTCCGAAATCGTCAAAGGCCACGTTCTCTGGAGGAACACCCCAGTCGTCACACATTTTGAGGACCGCTTGGTTCATCAGCGGTGGTCCGCAGAAATAGAACTCGATGTCCTCAGGCGCATCGTGCGGCTTGAGGTGATGCTCGATCACCGCGTTGTGCACAAAGCCCAAGAACCCGTCTCCCTCGTCTTCGATGCTCTTCTTTTCGTTCCAGTTGTCCTCATCGGTGGGGTCACTCAAAACCACATGGAAATTGAAGTTGGGAAACTCCTGCTCGATTTTGCGGAAGTCCTCCAAATAGAACAACTCACGGCGCGAACGCCCTCCGTAGTAGAAAGTCACCTTACGGCCCGTTTTCACGGTGTGGAACAGGTGGAACAGGTGACTGCGCATGGGGGCCATGCCCGCACCTCCGCCGATGTAGACCATCTCTGCATCCGATTCCTTGATGAAGAACTCACCGTAGGGGCCACTAATGGTGCACTTGTCACCGGGCTTACAACCAAAGACAAAGCTGGAACAAATGCCGGGGTTCACATTCATCCATGCGTTGCGTGCACGGTCCCATGGTGGGGTCGCAATCCGGATGTTCAACATCACGATGTTGCCCTCCGCAGGGTGGTTGGCCATGGAGTATGCCCGGACGATGGGCTCTTCATTGACCATTTTCAGGTCCCACAACCCAAACTTGTCCCATTCGCTTTGGAAGGTATTGGGGTCCTTGTGGTGATCAGGGTGGGCAGTGACGTCCATGTCCTTGTACTCCACAACGGTGGTGGGAACATCCACTTGGATGTAGCCGCCCGCTTCGAAATCAAGGGTCTCGTTGTCTGGCAACCGCACCACGAATTCCTTAATGAAGGAAGCCACGTTGTAATTGGAGACCACTTCGCATTCCCACTTTTTGATGCCAAAGACTTCTTCGGGGACTTGAATTTCCATGTCCTCCTTGACCTTGACTTGGCAACCGAGGCGCCAGTTGTCGGCAATTTCTTTGCGCGAAAAGTGGGGCTCCTCCGTAGGCAGGATTGTTCCGCCTCCAGCAGGCACCTGACAGCGGCATTGAACACAGGTTCCACCTCCGCCACAGGCTGAGGGAAGGAATACGCCCGCGTTGCCCAAGGTGGTCAGCAGCGTGCTTCCCCCATCCACTTCAAGGGTTTGCTCGCCATTGATGACGAGCTTGAGCTTTCCGCTTGGGGAAAGACGCGCTTTGGCAAAAAGCAGCAGACTGACCAGCATCAGAATGACGGCCAGGAAGAAAACAATGGTGAGCAGGATCGTGGTAGTCATGACTTCCTCGTTCAGATTTCAATGCCCATAAAGGCCATAAACGCCATGCCCATAAGGCCGGTCAGAATAAAAGTGATGCCCAACCCCTTCAAGGGTGCAGGGATGTTGCTGTAACGGATCTTTTCGCGGATCGCGGCAATGGCCACGATGGCCAGCAGCCAACCCACACCCGAGCCGAGGCCAAAGATTGTGGCCTCGCCGATGCTGGGATATTGGCGCTCCTGCATGAACAACGCTCCTCCGAGAATGGAGCAGTTTACCGCAATCAGGGGCAAGAAAATGCCCAGCGCTCCGTACAGAGCGGGGGCGAATTTCTCCACGATCATTTCGACCAGCTGCACCATAGATGCAATGACCGCAATGAACATGATGTAGCTCAAAAAGCTGAGGTCTACAGTGGCGTACTCAGGGCTGAGCCAGGTAAGCGCGCCTTCTTTGAGGACAAAGTTCTCGAGGAGATAGTTGATGGGGACCGTAATGCCCAGAACGAAAATCACCGCGAATCCAAGGCCAACGGCTGTCTTCACTGTCTTGGAGACGGCGAGGTACGAGCACATGCCCAGGAAGTAGGCGAAGATCATGTTCTCTACGAAGATCCCCTTCACGAATAAGCTGAGGTATTCCATGGTCTTAGCTTTTATCAGTTCTCCTCAATGAGGCTGCGGTTACGGGATCTTTGGATCCAAATAATGATGCCCACGGTGATGAGTGCCATTGGAGGCAGAATCATCAGGTTGTTGTTTTCATAGAATCCACCATTGGCCATGAACCAGCCTTCGGGCAAGAACTTGACCTGTCCCACTCCCGGGAAGCTGATGGCTCCACTGCCAAAGACCTCGCGCACGAGGGCCACAGCCAAGAGGATCCAAGCATAACCCATGGCGTTGCCGACAGCATCGAGCATGGCCGGTCCTGGCTTGTTGCCCAATGCAAAGGCTTCGAGGCGTCCCATGATGATGCAGTTGGTGATGATGAGGCCTACAAATACAGACAGCTTCTCGGAAATGTCCGGGCTGTATGCCTTGAGCACCTCGTCCACGATGATCACCAAGGATGCGATGACCACCAATTGCACAATGATTCGGATGCGGTCGGGTATGATGTTGCGCATCATGGACACGATCACGTTTCCACCGATCATCACAAAGAGCACGGCGAGGCTCATGATGACGGCTTGCTGAACCTGTACTGTAATGGCCAGCGCACTGCAGATGCCAAGCACCTGCACTGTAATGGGGTTGCTGTCATCGAGCGGGTCGGTCAGCAGCTTGCGGTTCTTCTTCGAGAAGAGCGACTCGCGCTTGGGCTCAACAGCTGTAGTCGTTTCGGTGCTCATCACTTCTGTGCTTTGGGAGCGGATTGGAAGTACTTCAAGTAAATGGACATGGTGCGATCGACCATCTCCCCCACTCCTTTTGAAGTGATGGTGCCGCCGGTGATGCCGTCGACAGAATATTCCGTCGTAGGAGCACCGCCTTTCACCACTTCGAAGTGTGGGGCCACTTTGCTAATTTTCTTGCCTTTGAACGGATCTTGGAAGAAACCTTCCTTGATTTCTGCACCCAGGCCAGGGGTCTCTGTTTTGTGGTCGAACACGGCACCATAAATGGTCTCCATGTCTGATTCCAAGGCCACATAGCCCCAGATCGGTCCCCACAGTCCTTTACCGACGACGGGAACAACGTACAGGTCTTGGCCTTCCTTGTTGCAGGCAAAAAGCGGGAAGTTGAGCGTGCTGGCGTCTGCCTTGCTCCTGAAGTCCTTTTGGACGTTAATGTTGAACGGGTCTTCAGCGTCACCTGCTTCGACGGTTCCCGATCTGCTGCCCACTTTACGTCCTTCACTGTCGATGGACACCCGTTCTTTTACGAAGTCCACAAACTTGGCTTCGACTGCGCCGCGTTCACTGGGCACACCAATGGCGCCCAAGATGTTCATCATTTTCTTTTCGGCCGCATTGGCCTTCTGCATGGGCTTGAGGGACAAGCTCGTAAAGGCGAGGATCGCGCCTACCAACACCACCATCAAAATGGCGAAGAGGAAGGTGTATCCGTTGGAGTTCTTATTGAATGCCATGGTTCAGCTTCGTTTTAGAATCAGGCGACAGCAGCCGTGAGGCGCTTTTCGCGGCGGCGGATGTTGGCTTCGATGACGTAGTGGTCGATCGTAGGCGCCATAACGTTCATGAAGAGGATGGCCATCATCACTCCTTCGGGATAGGCGGGGTTGAAGACCCGGATCATGATCGAGAAGAGTCCACCTAGGAATCCGTATACCCATTTTCCCGTGCTGGTTTGGGCAGCACTGACCGGGTCGGTGGCCATGAAGACGGCTCCAAACATGAAGCCCCCCATCACAATCTGGTGAACGGGACCTATGGTCATGTAGGCGTTAAGGGAAAGCAGGTTGAAGATGGCCCCCATGACGAGTCCACCCACAATGAAACTTGAAATGATCCTCCAGCTTCCGATGCCTGTCCAAATGAGAATGGCAGCTCCGACCAAGGCGGCCAACGCACTGGTCTCAGCCACTGATCCGGGGATGGTTCCGATGAAGCAATTCATCAAAGAGAACATGCCACCGTCGGCGAACATGGACATGACGCCATTGGACACTTCTCCCTGTACCGGTTGTCCCACGGTGTTGGCCAGGTGTCCCAAAGCGGTGGCTCCAGTGTAACCATCGGCAAGCAACCCTCCTGACTTGGCAGCCATGACATCGTGGATCCAGATTTCACCGGACATCTGTTTCGGGTAGGCGAAAAACAAGAATGCCCTGCAGGTCAAGGCCACATTGAGGATGTTCATCCCTGTACCACCAAAGACTTCTTTGGCAATCAGCACGGCAAAAGCAGTGGCGACAGCTACCATCCAGAGGGGCACATCCACAGGCATGATGAGCGGGATCAGCATTCCACTGACCAAAAACCCTTCGTTGATGGCATGGCCGTTGATTCCCGCTATGACGAACTCGATGCCGAGTCCGGTGGCGTAACTGACCACAATCAAGGGCACCACCTTGATGGCCCCTACGATGATTTTATCGAGGAACATGGCCGTCCAAGGATCGGCAGTGGTGATGTCACCCAGGCTTAAATAGTATTGGTGGCCGATGTTCCACGTGCCAAACAGCAATGCGGGAATCATGGCCACGATGACCAAGAACATGGTCCGCTTCAGGTCGATGCCGTCGCGGACGTGCACGCCTTTGGCTGTGGTGTGACCAGGGGTAAAAAGGAACGTCTCCAAGGCGTCGAAGACGACCCAGAAGCGCTTTAATTTTCCGTCCCCGGTAAAGTTGGGCTTGACGCGCTCCTCGATGAGTTTGTGAAGGGCCTTCATGGTTCTCTTCTTTATATCTCTGTTGATGGATCAGGCGAATTCTTCAATCATCTGGTCCAATCCATTGCGGACGATGTCCTGGACGGCCAGCTTGGAAGTGCACACGTATTCGCACAGGGCAAAATCTTCTGGTGCCACTTCGTAAATGCCCAGTTTTTCCATGCGGTCGATGTCGCCGACCATGATGCTCTTCAGGAGCTGCACTGGGTAAATGTCAAATGGGAAGACCGCATCGTACTGGCCAGTGACCACAAATGCACGCTCCTCCCCATTGTTGTTGGTGTTGAGGTCGTATTCCTTCCCCTTCGGCATCAGCCAAGTGGGAAAAGCGCGTGAAGCACTGAACTTGTCAAAACCAGGTCCGAGCCACCCTTTGGTCAAGAAGAACAAAGGATCGTCACCTTCTGGAATACAAGTGACTTGCTGGTCGTGAAAACCAAGTGCCCCTTCGTCCCCGCGAACCGTGCCTGTCAGCACATTGCCTGAGATGACGCGCGTTCCTTCCGTCATCACCCTGTCTTTGATGACGCTGGAAAGGGGGACTCCAATGGTTGTATTGAGCAGTGCCGGTTGCGAGCGGGACCCTGTGAGGGCGACCGTACGCTTGCCCACATAGCTTCCGCTCATCAGGCCTTCGCCAATGTTGGCTACGTCTTGCATGCCCACTGTCCACACCACTTCACCCTTGTTCATAGGGCCCACTTCGTGGATTTGAACCCCCACATTTCCTGCGGGGTGCGGACCTGAGAATGAGGTCATGTCTGCTTCTGTGACTCCAGAGAAGCTGGTGTCACCCTGAGCGATGCCCAACTGCACTTTGCGTCCCTCTGGAAGCAAGGCATTGAGGTAAGCCAATCCGGCGCGGAAACCGTCCATCCGGCCCTCCAAGACCATGGCAGCACTGGGTGCCAGAGGAGCCGTGTCAAAACCACTCACGAAAATGTCGCGGGGGGTGCTGTCCGAAGCGGGCATGACCGCAAAGGGCCGTTGTTGCAACATGGGCCAGAAACCCATGCTGAGCATCGCTGCGCGCACTGCATCGCCGTCTGGCTGTGTGGGATCGATGGTCGCTCCTGAAATGACACCTGAGCCTGAAGGAACCACATCAACGCGCAGGATTCGGCGCTTTTCACCGCGAACAGGCTCTTGTACCGTACCGGCGATGCCGCTTACGAACTTGATCTCGGGGTTCTTTTTGTCGGTGAAGAGAACGTCTCCTGCCTTTACCTCAGCACCTGCCTTAACGGCCATGCGGGGCACCAAACCGTGGAAATCGGTTGGATGGATAGAAAAACGGTCTGAGGCGGGAAGGTCATGGGATGCACCTTGGACTCCCCCTTTCAGGCGGATGTCCAAGCCCTTCCGGATCTTGACGGTTGCAGGCATGTCGCTTGTTACGTGCTGATTTTGCGCGCTAAAGGTACTGCGCAGAGTGCCGAATTCACCCGTAGAATGCCCCAACCTTTTGGCATTGTCCACATCTGGGGGTGTGGAGTTGCTTGCGGGGTACTTTTGACCCGACATGCACACCCACTTCACACGGCTTTTTCTGTTGCTCTTTGGATGGCTATGCTGCGGCTTTTGTTTTGGACAAAATGGATTAACCGTGGCTTACACTGCTCCCAGCATAGGTTCAGTTCGGCTGCATCCACTCGGCGCTCCGCTTGGCGGCCCATTCATGCAGCTGGGGGGCGACGCTCCACTGGTGCTCCGGTTCGATGACCTCTCGGGAGATTGGCCCGAATATGAATGGACCCTGGTCCACTGCACCGCTGATTGGAGCGCCGCATCAGACTTGACCGAATGGGATTACCTCGATGGCTGGGCACCTGATGCCTTGGACAACATCGAAAACAGTTTTGGAGGAAGCCTTCCGTTCGCCCATGTTGCGACCACCATTCCCTCTGAAGACCTCCGTCCCACGCGCAGTGGCAATTATTTGTTGGTGGTGCACGCCGAAGGAGATCCTGAAAGCATAGCCCTGATCAGGAGGCTCGTCATTTATGAGCGGCTGGCTGAAGTCGAGGTGAATCAACGCCGGCCCTTCGAGGCGGACAAGGTGTCCTCCCATCAGCGGATGGAGGTTGAGGTGTCCCTCCCTCCTGGCCACCGCTGGTCGGTGCCCATGATGGACATAAGGCTGACTGCCCTGCGCAATGTGGACTGGAGCCAAGCAGGTTATGACATCGGAGCCTCAATGGTGCGCGGAGATGTGGTGTCCTTTAATCAAGACCCTCAGCTGACGTTTCCAGGATCGGACCGTTGGCGTTCGGCAGACCTTAAATCCCTTTCCTACTTGGCCCCGGGAATCAAAAGCCTCAAGGAGGTGTCCCAAGGCCAAGGGCCCTCTTGGAAGGTGGAGCTGGGGACCGATCAATCCCGGCGTTTTAGGTTGCAGGGCAGCAGACCGGATTTAAACGGGGCGTTCACCGCACACAACGATCGTTTTGACGATGTGGAGCTGACTTCAGAATACATGGAAGTCACCTTCTCTTTGGCTCACCCCGATTTTGGTGATGTCCCCGAAGTTTTTGTCTTTGGTGGGCTGACTGGTTGGTCACTTGACCCCAGCTTTCGCATGACCTATGATGCCGACGAACAGGAATACCGGTTAAAAAAATGGCTCAAACAAGGCTGGTATGACTACCGATATGTGACCCTTGGAGATGGAAGTTCAAAGTATGCCTTCGAAGCCGATCATGCTGGCACACCCAACCTTTATACGGTTTTTGTTCACGCCCCTGCTCCAGACGGATCTGACCGCATAATCGGCATGGAGACATTGCCGGTGAATTAATCTTGTCGATTGTTATATAGTTTTTGTCTACATTTTTTACTAAATTGTAGTCATGAGCAGGACGAGAATATACCGAGCCACAACCGAAGGAATTCGTGTACACGTCCGCAGTAAATACGAAGCTGAATTCTCCAAACCCAGCGAGCGGAAATTCATCTTCTCGTACCGGATCACGATTGAAAACCGGAGTCACTTGGGCATCAAAATCATAAAAAGGCGCTGGCACATTGTCGACTCTTTGGGCAAAGTGCGCGACATAGAAGGAACCGGCATCGTCGGTGTTCAACCCGAAATTTTACCGGGACGGGTCTTCGAATACGACAGCGCATGTGATTTATCCAGCACGTTGGGCACCATGTCCGGTGTCTACGAAGTATCGCCTCACCGGCGAAAAACCTCAGCCTGCTTTAACGTGACCATCCCCACATTCCAACTGGAAGTGCCTTGGGTGCTCAGCTGATTGAACGCTGCACGGTATTTTGCACCCATGGGTGCTGCCTTACGATCCTGTATACTGTCCCTGTTGGTGGGACTGCAATGTGCCGGTGTATACGCACAGGACATAGAAATCCTCAACATTGCTGAAGAACACAACCTCGCCGGGTTGAGTGTGGTCACCCGATGTGGAGGAGAGATCAGCACGGAGGCACACTTTGGTTTCCGCGACATCGGCCGCAAGCTGCCCGTTACCCCCACGACCACTTTTCGCATTGCCTCCATCAGCAAGGCTGCTGTTGCCCTGCTTGCGGCCAAGCTTGCAGAAGAAGGCACACTGGCCTATAACGCCCCGCTCTCTGCTTACCTGGACACGCCCCCTCAGCATCCTGGCCATCCCGCGATCAACATCACCGTTGAGCAGTTGCTGAGCCACACCTCCGGTATTCGAGACGGCGCTGGATACGGGGACTTTTTGACGGCAACCTATGCTTCGGCTCCCGACGCCCCCTTGCTGGAGGAAGTCCTTTCGCCCAATGGCGCCTACTACTCTTCGAACATGTGGGGACCACAAGCGCCTGGAGCACATTTCCAATACGCCAACCTCAATTTCGGCGTGTTGGCCACGGTCATGGAGGCCGCCACCGGATGGCGTTTCGATCAATTGTTTCAAGCTTGGCTTGCAGGGCCATATGGGCTTGATGCGGGCTTTAGGATCCAGGACCTCTCGAACATTAACGCGCTCGCCGTTCTGTACCGACAAGAAAACGGACAGTGGACGGCACAGGCGGATGAGTTCCTCGGGGTCATGCCGGAGGGGCCAGATTGGAGCACCTACTACCCTGGCACCAACGCGGTCGGGTTCGCCCCCCAAGGGGGATTGCGCATCAGCGCCCGTGACCTCGGCGTTTTGACTCAACTCTGGACCACAGGTGCCGCACAGGGGGCAGATGGACAACCCTTGCAGTTTCTGTCCGCCGCTGCGCTCAGCGATCTTCATGCACCGCAGTGGTCGTACAACAGCGCCAACGGCGGGAACGGGAACAACTACGGTGGACTGTTCAACATGTGGTCGCGCGGATTGCACCTCGCCGACAGTGGCCTGGGGGCCGATCAGGTGATTCCCGATGCGGGTGTGGCCCCTTTTTTGGGACATCCGGGCGAGGCCTATGGCTTGATCAGCGATGCGTATGGCACCCCTGATGGCCACTGGAACATGACCTTGGTGACCAACGGAAAGTGGGAGGGCTACTCACCGGGAGCGTCCAGTGCTTTTTACCGGGTCGAAGAAGACATTTTTGCCGCCTTAAGGGACGACTTGCTCCAATGCACGGCCCAATCGCATGACCGTTGGGTTGCTCCGCAGGCTTCGGCGATGGCGGGACCAGTCCGACCTGGAGATTCTACCCTTCGTGTGCACATTCCGCTGGCACTGAATCCGCCCCTGCGCTTTACCATCCTTGACGCCACAGGTCAGCAACTTCAAGAAGGCCAATCCATGGTTGTCGAGGGCGGCGTCCTAACGCTCCCCCTGCCCCACCTGTCCGCTGGCTTGCATGTAGGAACCGTCGTTCCCGCTGAGGGCAATTCGGGTTTTCGCTTTCTATTCTGGGTGCTCAATTGACCCCCCTGCCACTACCTTCACCTCATGGAAACCAGCCCATCCCGAACGATTTTCCTCACCGGAGCCAGCAGTGGAATTGGGGCAGCCATTGCCCGCACCCTGGTGGCCCATGGACACCAAGTATTCGCAACAGCCCGTCGCGAAGAGGCCCTCGAAAAAGTCGCCCAAGAGGCCATGGCAGGGGCCACTGGGAATGGCCGCATTCTGACAGGTGTGATGGACGTGCTCGACCCCGGCGCTCAGCAAAAAGCCGTCGCCCGTTGCTTGGCCGAATTTGGAAAGCTGGACGTGGTCATCCCCAATGCGGGGCTCGGCATTTTTTCCCCATTGGACCAGGCCGACCTAGACGATTGGATGACCATGGTGGACGTCAATGTCAAAGGCGTTTTGATCACGCTTCATGTCTGCCTTCCCCATCTGATTGAACACCAAGGTTTGGTCATCAACATGGGGTCTGTGGCTTCCCGCAACGTTTTCCCCAACAGTGGGGTGTACTGCGCTACAAAGCACGCTGTACTGGCGTTGGGCGAGGCCATTCGCCAAGACCTCAAAGAAAAAGTGGCCAGCACTACAATTTGTCCAGGGGCTGTCAATACCGCCTTTATCGAACAGACCAAAGACCCCGCATTGCTGGACCAATACCGCCCGGGGTTCAAGAAGGGCATGCAGCCTGAATTTGTGGCCCGTCAGGTCCTCAATGCGATCGACGCCCGTGGCTACGGCGTGGTATCCGACATCACCATCCGTCCCGACTTCCTGTGAATTCCAAAAGCGCAGGACAGGTGCCTTTACGGCTGGTGTTCCTTTCTACTTCAGAAGGCTGGGGTGGATTGGAAATGAACCTGCTGCGCCATGCGCGCTGGATGGCCCGGGCGGGTCACCAGGCGCGCATCCTGTGTTTGGAGGGCAGCCCGCTGCACCGCGCTTCACTGGCATACCTCCATGAAAAGGAAGACGAGGTAGACTTGGATTTGAGGACCATTCGCCGCGGCTGGCGGTATTTCGCTTTTGCGACCGCTATACACCGTGCCACGCGGTTGATCCGGTACCAGGCAGACTGGCTTTGGGTGCGCGACCCTCGCGACTTGGACACCTCTGCTTGGGCACGCAGAATCATAGGTTGGTTGGGCGGTCCTACCCGGTTGGTTTTTCACCAGGGCATGCAGATCCCGAAGCCTAAGCGTTCGCCGTATCACGTCATGCGATTCGGTGCGATCGATGTGTGGGTGTCTCCACTTGGCTGGCTCAAAACACAGGTGTGCGCGAACACCCCTATGACCGCAGATCGGGTGCACATCGTTCCCCTGGGACTTGACGACAAGTGGTTCGCCCAACTCCCCGACCCTGTCCAGCAGCAACGACAAGCCCGACTGGAGCTGGGACTGAGTCAAGAGTCCTTTGTGGTCGCATTGGTAGGCCGGATCGACCGGAAAAAAGGACAGGACGTGCTTGTGGCCGCGTTGCGTGAACTCCCTCAAGACGTCCATGCCTTGATTGTAGGTGACCCCACCCTGGACACACTCAGTGATTACTTCGATGAAGTCCGGGCTTTTGTTCGGGACCACGAGCTTCAATGGCGCGTTCACTTCAGGCCCTATGAAGGGTTCCCACGCAACGCGTTCATAGCCGCTGATGTGGTCGCCGTATGCTCTACACAGGAAAGCGTGGGATCGGTCACCTTAGAGGCCATGGCTACGGGTTGCGCCGTCATAGGCACCGATTCAGGCGGGACTGCAGAATTGCTGGCCGATGGCCGCGGGTGGACGTTCCCAGCAGGTGATGCCGACGCGCTTGCCCAGGCTCTGCACACGCTGCGCAACCATCCCGACACCCTGACGCCGCGCAAAGCCGCCTGTGCCCCGTACATCAAGCATCACCGCAGAGAAAAGCTTGTAGAACGTTGGCTTGACATCCTGACTGAGGTCGGCGCGGGGTAGGCTAATTTCGCAGCCTATGTCCGCATTGACTCAGGAAATCGCCCGCCGCAAGACGTTTGCCATCATCTCCCACCCTGACGCTGGGAAGACGACCCTCACGGAAAAGTTCCTCTTGTTCGGTGGTGCCATCCAAACTGCCGGGGCGGTGAAATCCAACAAGATCACCAAGACAGCGGCGTCAGACTTCATGGACATCGAGCGACAAAGGGGCATTTCGGTGGCCACATCGGTCATGGCCTTTGAATATGAAGACTGTCTGATCAACTTGCTCGACACCCCGGGTCACCGGGACTTTGCAGAGGATACTTACCGCACGCTGACTGCTGTGGACAGTGTCATATTGGTGATTGACTGTGTCAAAGGCGTCGAGGCCCAGACCGAGCGGCTGATGGAAGTCTGCCGCATGCGGGATACTCCGGTGATCATCTTCATCAATAAAATGGACCTCGAGGGGCGGGACAGTTTTGACTTGCTGGACGAACTGGAGCAAAAGTTCTCCATTAAAGTCTGCCCCCTTTCTTGGCCCATCAGCCAAGGTCACACCTTTCAAGGCGTCTACAACCTGTTCGACAGCACGTTGCGCTTGTTTCAAAGCGACAAACAGCGCATCACCGAAGACCTCCTGCGGATCGAAGGGCTGTCAGATCCAGCGTTGGACGAGATGGTGGGTGAAGACCACGCTGCGGAGTTGCGCGAGGAAGTAGAGATGGTACAAGGCGTCTACGATCCTTTGGATATGGACGCTTACGCGCGTGGTGAAGTGGCTCCGGTATTCTTTGGCTCTGCGGTCAACAACTTTGGGGTTCAGGAAATGCTGGATTCATTCATCCGCATCGCTCCTACTCCCCGTCCCCGGACCACCACCCAACGCGAGGTGGAACCCACGGAAGAGAAATTCAGCGGCTTCATTTTCAAGATCCACGCCAACATTGATCCGCGGCACCGGGACAGGATTGCTTTTTTGCGCGTCTGCAGTGGCACCTTCAAACGCGGCACCTTCTACAAGCACACCCGACTCAATAAAAAGCTGAAGTTTTCGAACCCTGCCACGTTTATGGCTTCGGCCAAAGCGGTCGTGGATGAGGCATTTCCCGGTGATGTGGTCGGCCTCTACGACACCGGGAATTTCAAAATCGGCGACACCTTGACTGAGGGCGAAGACTTGCAGTTCCAGGGCATTCCGAGCTTTTCTCCCGAGATCTTTAAAGAGCTTCAGAACAACGACCCGATGAAGTCCAAGCAATTGGAAAAGGGCATCCAGCAATTGACCGATGAGGGTGTGGCACAGTTGTTTATCATGAACCCGGGCAACCGAAAAGTGGTGGGGACTGTAGGCGAACTGCAATTTGAGGTCATTCAATACCGCTTGGAACACGAATACGGAGCCAAAGCGACCTTCGTGCCCAAGCGCTTTCACAAAGCTTGCTGGCTCACGGGAGAAGAAGAAAAGGTGGCTGAATTCAAGCGGCTCAAAGTCTCCGAAATGGCAGTAGATAAAGACGGCAACGACGTGTACCTGGCCCCCTCCCAGTTCATCCTCGACATGGAGAGCGGCAACTTCCCAGAAATTACGTTCCACACGACTTCTGAGTTCAAGACCGCCCAAGCAGTGTAAATTTCCATGGTGGGGCCGCTTGCCCTGCTACCTTTGGAACATGCCGAGCCTGTTTCGCACTGCAGCCCTGATGCTGCTGATCAACGCCTCATCTTCGGTTTGGAGCCAGACCGACAGCACCTCTGCCCCTATGGTGGTGCAGCTTACCGGGGTTGTGGTCGAAGGTGATTCTTTGGGTCCCTTGCCGTTTGCAACGGTCTACCGTTCCCGTGACCAGAGGGGCACCATTACCGACGAGTACGGTTTTTTTGCCATTCCAGCGCGGGTAGGCGACACCATTGTCTTCAGCGCCATTGGATTGAACAGCGGCAAACTTGTCGTCCCCGACCTCACTGGACAAGAAATGCCCGACCGAATGAGTGTAGTGCAGCCTTTGAGCCGCGACACCGTCATGATGGACGAAGCGCGCATTTACCCCTGGCCGAGCCGCGAACGCTTCAAGCAAGAGTTCTTGGCATTGAGGCTCGAAGCGGACGCCAGAGAAAGGGCCCGCCGGAACCTGGAGTTTGACCCCATGGCCCTCTATGACCGCATGGCTGACATGGGTTCCAGCCCTGCAGAAAACTTCAGGACGCTCCAAGCCAGGCAAGCCGAAATGGCGGGTTACCAAGGCGGTGTCATGCCGGTCAGCTTGCTCAACCCCGCAGCCTGGGGCCAATTCATCAATGCCCTGCGCAACGGGGATTTCCGAAAGCGCTGATCGCGTGCAACATCTGTCCGCCTTTCTCGTTCAACGGCACGTGCATGTGCTCGGCTCCCTTCTACTCAGCCTGATCCTCAGCAGTTCACTGTCAGCCCAAGCATATTGGGTATACGGCTGCATTGTCGATGAGGAAGGATTCCTCATGGAAAACGTCTCCGTCACCTCCTCTGGTGTCGAAAACGGAGCCTCCAACGAAGACGGTAAATACGACATCCTCCTCCACGACACAGCCACCTCGGCCTTGGTCTTTTCGGCGCCCGGTTACAAAGATGTGCTGAGGTCAGCCAGCCCTACCCCGCAGGGAACCTTGGTCAATGTTCAAATGCAGCCCGAAGTGCAGACCTATAGGGTCTATGGTCGGGTTACGGACGCGCGCGGCAATCCTCTGCCAGGAGCCACTGTGCTTCCCCAAAACAGCCGTTCTGCTGCAGTCACCGACTCCGAAGGGCGCTACGATCTGCCGCTCAGGGAAAACCGAGAGGTCGCCATCCGGTTCTCCTTTATCGGTTTCGATGCCGTCACCAAGAAGGTCATCCCCACCATTACCGGAGCCCGCCTCGACGTCATCTTGAGGGCTGGAGTGGCTTTGGGCCAAGCGGAAGTTGAGGCCGATGGCACCCGATCGAGCCCCGTTCAGAAAATCGATCCCCGGATCGCTTCCCGGGTGCCCAGCGTAAGGGGAACCGTGGAAGACCTGCTGATTCAAGCCCCGGTGAACTTTACCAGCGAGCTGTCCAGCGCCTACAATGTGCGTGGAGGAAGCTTCGACGAAAACCTGGTTTACGTCAACGGCATCGAGGTTTACCGCCCCTTCTTGGTGCGCGCCGGCCAACAAGAAGGCCTGTCCTTCCCCAACCCCGACATGATACAGTCCATCCGTTTTTCTGCGGGGGGCTTTGAGTCCAAATACGGCGACCGCATGAGCTCGGTACTCGACATCAACTACCGACGTCCTCAGGGCTTTGCGGGGCGGGCCTCCGTGAGCCTGCTCGGCGCACAATTCCAAGCAGAGGATGTCTCGGACAACGGGCGCTGGACCTACAACATGGGCCTGCGCTACCGCAACAACGGCTACGTGCTCGGTAGCCTTGACGAATCGGGTGAATACCGCCCAGTCTATACCGACCTGCAGGCTTATGTCACCTACGACCCGGACGGTTATGGACCTTGGGAGCTGCAGGCTTTGGCGACAGCGGCGCAAAACAAGTATCAATTCATCCCGCAAACCCGTGAGACCAACGTCGGCACCATCAATGAGGCGCTGCGTCTGACGGTCTATTTCGACGGTCAAGAAGTCACGCAGTACCGCACGGGTTTTGCCGCCCTCGCTGCCGACCGCGTCACGCCCACCTCGCGCGTGCGCTTCATCGGCTCTGCCTTCCGCACCGACGAAGAAGAGACCTTTGATATTCTGGGGGGCTACTTCCTCAGCCAGCTCGAGCGCGACCCAGGATCTGACGCTTTTGGAGATGCCCTCGGACTTCAAGGTGTCGGGTACTTTCTCAACCACGCCCGCAACAACCTGCAGGCGACGGTTTTGTCGGGCAGTGCCAAGGGCTCATTTACCTGGGACAAAGAGGCCCACCTCACGGAATGGGGCGTTCAGGTGCGCCACGAAATCATCGACGATCAGCTCAACGAATGGGAGCTGGTCGACAGCGCAGGCTACATCCTCCCCCATCCTCAAGATGTCATCGGCTATGACGAGGAGGACCGCCCGTTCCAGCAAATCCTGCTTCAAGACGTCGTGCGCACAGACAACCGCACCGCCTCGAGCCGCATGATGGCCTACTTCCAAGACACTTGGAAAGGCGAATGGACCGACGGCAGCGAGTGGCAGTTGCACGCTGGGGCGCGCCTGCACCACTGGACGTTCAACAGACAAACGGTCGGTGGGCCTCGGCTCCACGCCTCTTGGAAGCCCAAGTGGACCATGGGGACCGACACCTTGGGCAACCGCCTCCTGCGCGACGTGGTGTTCAACCTCTCAGGCGGGTGGTATTGGCAACCTGCCTTTTACCGTGAAATGCGGGACCTGCAAGGCCAAGTCAACCCCGACATCCGCGCCCAACGAGCGCTCCACTTGATCGCGGGTGTCAACTACCGGTTCAATTGGCACGATCGGCCCTTCATCCTCAACACCGAGGCCTACCATAAGGACCTGGCCTCCCTCATTCCCTATGAGGTCGAAAACGTGCGCTTGCGCTACTACGCCAACAACAATGCCGTTGGCCGCGCCACGGGACTCGATGTGATGCTCAACGGTGAATTCATCGACGGCATTCAAAGCTGGATGCGCATGAGCTTCCTCCGCGCAGAGGAAGACCTCACCGACGACGGTTATTACGATTACTACAACGAGGCTGGCGAACTCATCGTCCCCGGCTTTTCCTTTGATCCTGTCGCCACCGACAGCACCTTGGTCGAGCCGGGGTTCATCCCCCGGGCCACGGACCAGCGCTTCTCCCTGTCCATGCTGTTCCAAGACGAGATGCCTGGCGCTCCTGAGTACAAGGTGCTGTTGAGCATATTTTATGGCACTGGACTGCCCTTTGGTCCGCCAGACTTTGACCGCTACAAGGACACCCTGCGCCTACCGGCCTACCGACGCGTGGACATTGGCTTTTCGCGCGACCTCTTCCTCGGTGAGCGAAGCCGCATCAAGAAGAACGGTTCCGACCGCGCCAAGCCCCTCGAAGGCTTCGTAGCGCTCGAGGTCTTCAACCTCCTCGGCATCCGCAACACCATCAACCACACTTGGATTCAGGACGTCACGGGCCGGCGCTACGCCATCCCGAACTACCTCACCTCCCGGCGCATCAACCTCAAGTTCGCCGTCCGCTTTTAAGCGTCAGTCCTTGATGCCCATTAAATAAATTTTGAGTCAATCCACGTCCAACATGCAACGGACGTAGTGCCCCTGACTCAATTCGGAAGAATTTACTTCAATCCCATTCTCCCAAACAGATAAATGACGCGTGTAAGCCGAGCTTGAACTCGATAGTGAGGACGTCCACCACCAGCCAAAATCACCAACGGCGTAAAACCCTCCACTATAACCTTGTCTTGTACCCCCGGGTATTCCATTAAATCCCGCGGTATTGGTTCCAGACCATCCTGAATAGGGAAATGTGGTTTTTAATTGTGTTCCAATCTGGCTGCTCTGACCACGAAATTCGTAGAGAATGTCATGTTCCTCTTCAGACAAGCCCAACTCAATCTCTAGATGAAGCCAATCAGTGTCTGAGGGCACTTTCCATCCGGATGGACACAGTCCACCGGGGTTTGAGATCGCATGCCAATTGTACAAATAACCGAACCATGAGAACCATTGCTCATTGTTGTTTAAGTAGCACCTTGCAGGAAAGGTAGCATCCTGCCACTGCGAGTCTTCGAGTACGAAGGGGATGCTGTAACCGGAATTGAACTCCGCGCTCCTCAAATTTTCATTGAACCAGCATTGCTCCCCAATAGCGACCGTCCCATAGGAGTAACCACCATAAACTAAGCTGTCACCACACTGAAACTGACTTGATTCAAGTTGACACTCTGTATCGAATGCTGCAAGGAAGACGAGGAGATCGGTCGCGCCTGTAGCGCCATTGCCATCGAGATCAGTCGGGCAGAAGGAACTGCCATCTCCGATGCACAGTCCCAAAAGAGGGTCCCACAAGGTGTTTTCTCCGCAGAGCTGGGCATCGGTATCGTCGCAGATGCCATTTCCATTCACATCGGCGGGGCAACCTCCATTGCACACCCCCAATGCATCAATGGCACCGATGCAATCGTCCACGTCATCGCAAATGCCATCGCCATCAGCATCGGACAAGCAATCTCCATTGCAGACGCCAATCGCATCATTGGGACCGATGCAATCGTCATCGGTATCGCATATGCCATCCTCATCTGCATCTTCCTCGCATCCGCCTCCACAATTGCCCACCACATCGGGGTACTCACAAGAACCGTCGTCCGAGGTCGCATATGGGTTGTAGTTGCATGCCGCCTCGTCCACGCACCCCAATTCCGGGTAAACACAGCTTCCGTCATCCCCTGTGGCCTGTGGATCGAAGTTCAAGGCCACGGGGTCGGTGCAACCAATGCAGCTCGTGTATTCGCACGATCCGTCTGAATAGGTGGCCGTCCCGCTGAAGTTGCAAGCCGCTTCGTCCAAGCAACCGTAGCAAGTCTCGTACTCACACGCTCCGCTGTCATACAGCGCCTCATCATCATAATTGCAGGCATCGGGATCCGTACAACCCAGACAAGTGGCGAATTCACAGCTTCCGTCATCATAGAGCGCACCGGCATCGAAGTTGCAGCCATCAGGGTCGGTACAGCCCAGACAGCTTTCAAACTCGCAACTGCCGTCATCGATGGTGACCTCCTGCGAATAGTTACAAGCGAAGACATCGGTACAACCCAAGCAGGAATAGTTGCAGCTGCCATCGTCAATGGTGAATTCAATGGCATAGTTGCACGCCGTCGAATCTGTACAGCCAATGCAGGAATAGTCGCAGCTACCGTCGTCTATGGTGAATTGGGGAGTGTGGTTGCATGCAGTGGAATCCGTGCACCCGATGCAAGAATAATCGCATGTGCCGTCATCTACTGTCGCTATGGGATCGAAGTTGCAGGCCGCCTCGAATGTGCAACCCGGGAATGCACACATCGCCATCGCATTGGCGGTCGCCGTCGAATCGAAGTTCATCGCCTCCGGATTTGCGCAACCACGAATAAGAAAGTCCGAGGCGCCGAAGCAGTTCCCGTTGATGTCATGTTCACCAATACCCCCGCTCCACCCCTCGCTGATGTCCCAATCATTGGTGGAAGAACTCCAATCACCTCCATTGCCGTCATGGACATGGGGTAACCGAATGATGGTTCCATTGTAGGTGGCGTCATCCACCCCATCAATGGTCCAGCCATTGCCCTCATCGGTGCCCGGAACGCCAATCTGGTCCACGATAATGCCCGCCGGATTGATCAAACCCAATGCGTCGTCTCCGGAAGAGATTTCCGGCACGAGGAGATCCGCTGCCCCGTTGATGAGGGCATTGGCCCCGGATTCTGCAATGACATATGTGTCTCCCGGAGGGACCCTCGCACCTTCCGGAAATAGAATGTCATAGAAATCGAAACCCCCTTGAGGATTCAATTGGTTCGCCGTTCGGGCCAGGACGAATCCGTCCAGCAAGACGGTATCCTGGCTCGCATTGAACAATTCAACGTAGGTGTCATACCCAATACCTTCTGACAATTCAGAGATAAAGAGGCCAGCGGGGCAGCAGTCCCCACCATTGGGCGGCACGATGCAGGAACCATCATCCGGAATAGCCAGCTCATTGAAATTGCAGGCTTCCGGGGCCATGCACCCCGGATTGGCATTCGACAGTTCAAAGGAGGTTAGAAGTTCATCGCTGTCATCCCCGTGGACGAACACTTGCACATAGAGTTGGCCGAATAGAAGTCCGGTGGTCGTGAATTGTCCGGCCAATACCCTGAGATCACTACCTGCCACGCCATTGGCATCGCCATTCAATGCAAACCATGCTCCACCGGCGTCATCGTTCATCACGATGTTTCCACCGGGAAGGCCCTCACCAGGGTCGAAATTGGAGGTCCAAGGCTGGTTTGCACTTTCCACCGTGGCAATGGCAGCTTCACCGGCAGCAGCGTTGGGCACGCCCTCCAGTCCGATGGTCACCCAGCTGTCGTAGGCCAAATCCGGATAGACCGGAAATAGGAGGCTGTTGATGCCGTTCGAGGTTAGCCCCCCCAACACCGCATGGTAGAAGTTGGTGGTGGTATTGATGCTAGTAGGATTGCCCGCGTCTCCCCATACGCTCGACAGGAAATCGTCGTCGTGCTGCATGGTCACATAGACACGTGTGCAGGAGTAGCCGGTCAAATCGGTGACGCCCAGTGCGCCGATCAGTGGTCCGATGTTATAAGCGACGACTTCCACTTCAAGCCCGTATTGCTGGGCCTTCAATGGAGCATGGAAGGCCGTGGCGAGGCAAAATAGAAAAGTGGCCAGGCTGCGCAAATGACAAGTGGTTTGGTTCTTCTCAATTTACGGTGACTGCGTAGGTTGGCCCAACCGCAAGCGAATTGGCCCGTTTCGCACCTGAATCACATTCAATCGCACCCTCCGGCGAACTCACCAAGAAGGATGAGGAGGTCCGGGACGTTGACTACGCCGTCCTGATTCAGGTCGGACGCGCAAAGCTCGGAGCAGTTCCACTCTTCGTTCTCGAAATCCCAAATGCATCCGCCCTGCGGGGGATTTTGAATGCATGGCCCGTCGACGTTTGCCACTGCCAAGTAGTTCAAAGCCCCCTCTTCCATGCAACCCTCAATCAGACAGGATCCGTCATCAAGGTTGGCCTCAGCATTGTAGTTCATGGCGCCCAGAAACGTGCACCCTTCCATGATTTCGATGGGGCATGAATTGCATGAATTGAAGCATACAGGCTCGAGAACGAAGGGACCAAACGGGGTCAACTCCAACAACCGATTCGTAAAGCCTGAAGTTGTGATGGTGCATTCCGCATCTTCAAGGGGGTCGAGGTTTTCCGTTCCATCCCAACCCCCATTGTTGAACTTGTACTCGTAGTTGCCCGGCTCAAGGTCCAAGGTCACGATATAGATGCCATCGCCATCCCCGTCGGTCATTTCAATGCAAGTGCCACACCATCCGTCGAACCCTGCTCCCGTGATATACACTGGTCCCAGAATGTCCTCATTGCCCATGTCCACTTGGAATATCACAGGTATGTTTCCTCCGGGAGCGTAGACAACGAAAGGCAATTCCGCCGCAGTAAAAGGTGTCGCAAGTGGAAACCCGAATACCGTGGTCCACAACGTGGTTTCCAGAAGCAATTCATATGCCCCGGCAATCTCTGGGACGCCAGTAAGCTCAAAACAAGTCTGGCTTCCTCCCGGGTAATGACACTCCTCGAATGGCGGAAAACCATCCGTGCAGATGAAATCAAGTCCGATTTCTTCCAGTGTCAATGTCTCCGACGAAACCAAGTCCACGAGGCGAGGTTGCTCCACCACGATGGAGTCCACGGATATCTCCTCGGGAAAATTCATCACGTCATTCGCCATCAAAGGCCAGAGTGCATGGATGGCCTGCGCGTAAGGCTCTCCCTCCTCTGCATCCTGCAGCTGCGAGATGACCCCATTGGGGGAAACGCCCCAAGGCGTATTGCCAAAGTCAATTGGTGCGTCACAATAAGGTGAATAAAAACAGGGCGAGCAGCTCCCAAAGCAACTGATATCCAATTCCAAAAATGCCCCAGGCTCCACTTCGATGTACCTGTTGGTGACTTCACCCGAAGTCAAGGTGCACTCGCCGTCCATATCGGGATCAAGGTTTTCCATTCCATCCCATCCGCCATTGAGGAATTTCCACTCGTGGAGGCCGGGCTCAACAAGCAACGTCACGGCATAGACGCCATCGCCATCGTCATCTGACATGGGGGTACACCCGCACCAACCTTCGAAAGTGCCGCCGAGGAAAACCCCTTCTGGCGAGATGAATTGCTCATTCATGTCGACCTGAAATGTGACTTCCACAGGCGGGAGTTCGTCGCAGATACCATCACCATCCAAGTCATAGCTGCAACCACCACCACAGACGCCCAGTGCATCCTCGTATGCGCAACTGCCGTCGTCGTCAATGGCGCTTTCATCAAAATTGCAGGCCTCCTCATCCGTGCACCCCGGATTCTCGGGCAGGTCGCAGATGCCATCTCCGTCAAAGTCACCGAAGCCACATACCGCGACGTTGATGTTGAAGTCGCGCCTCAACACATTGATCAGCTCCCCTTCCCGCCATTCCTCTACGCACACGCCCACTGAAAATGTACCCGCCTGATACAGCTGGGCAGTGACCATGCCGGTGGATGGATTCAAATCAAAAAGAGACCCCACTCCAAGAGGAGATTCTGCAGAAAATCCGGGCGCCCAGCTTACCTCCGAGAAGGGCGGACCAACGGGGGGGTTCGGGGCAGGGTTGTTCGCGGATGCTCCGAGCAAGGGAGAGCAGAAGGCGTAAGCAAGGCTGTCCCCATCTGCGTCCGTTGCCCCCCAATCAAGGTAAATCGAGTCGCCTAGGCAGACAGCCGCAGGCGGAGCTGCATTGAAAGCTGCTGAATGATTGGTTCCAACAACTTGCTCAATGCCCGGGATAGAGGCGGTCAGCGTCATACCGGAATCTTCCGGTGCGTTGAGGTTCAACACGGCAGGAGTTCGGCAGCATCGCTGGTAAACCAGTGTGTAGCCCCCAGGTACCGGATCCAAAACCAACAGTGTTGTGTAGACGGCCCTTTCCATGCACACATCGGGCGCGACTGCACATTCGCTGCCCAGCACATCTGACAATTCGTCTACGGCTATTGGTGTGAGTGAAACACTGATGATCTGGACCAAACTACTCCCACTGTAGACTCCGATGGAAACAGCATCATCGAATCCAGTTCCATTCGCATTGGACGCACTGCAATCCCGATAAATGGTCAGGCTGACTTCATAGGTGAATTCATCGAGCTGGACATAGGTCAACGCTCCACCTGAGATGTGAGTGGCGCGGCCTTGCAGAGTACACCCAAAGAGCAGCAAAACCACGAAAACGCATTGATGTATTGTCTCATTCATTGGTTTGGGATTCTGAGTTGCAGTCATTCGCAGAAGGTGGCGAAGTCGCTGAGGAGATCGAGGAGATCGCCCATGCCGATGTAGCCGTCATCGTTGATGTCGGACGGGCAATCGTCGACGCCAATGCATGCGCCTTCTTCCGGATCCCAGACCGTTCCTGGGCCGCAATAGGCCGTGCCACTGGTGAAATCCTCGAAGAAGTCGCAAATGCCGTTGTCGTTAAGGTCGAGCTGGCAGTTGCCCTCGCAATCGAAGAACACCGAACCGATGAAGCATGTGCCGTTCTCAGCGGTGGCTTCGGGGTCGTAGTTGCAGGCATACGGCCAGGTGCACCCCGGAATCTCCTCCTCATCGCATACACCATCCCCATCGGTGTCGTTGAAACAATTGCCGTCGCAATCGGTGAATGAAGAGGGCGGATAATAGCATGAGCCGTCTTCCTCCAGTGCAACCGAATCGTAGTTGCAGGCGCCCTCATCGGTACAACCGAGACAGGCATCCACCACAAACTCAACATCCACGTAATCCCCTTCCGCCGTGCAACCTGATGCGTCCGTGACTCCGAGGGTGTAGGTTCCCGGTTGCAGGAATAAGGGGTAGCCATTGGATTCATCAGTCGTGACCGCATAGGTCGTATCACCCTCGGCCAGCAGCGTATAAGGAGGTGTTCCTCCATCCACGTAGAAGTAGAAGGGCTCTCCGTCCGGGGAGGCGCACTCCATGACGAAATCCAATTCAAAAAACAGGGGTTCGGGCTCCACCACCTCGAAAGGAATGAAGTCGGTCTCGCAACCAGCGGCATCCGTGAGTTCGGCCGTGTAAAGTCCCGGCGGTACAGTATCGAATGTGAGCGGCAACGACTCCACTGAGACTGTGGGGAAGCCACTGATCGTCAATCCAAAGGGCGCAATGCCGCCCGTGGCGGAAACCACCAGACTGCCATCCCCTTCTTCGTAACAGCTCACAGGCAAGGCCTCGAACGTCACTTCGAGGTATGAGCAACCGCCATCGTCATCGGTGGCCTCCTCATTGAAGTTGCACGCAGATTCATCCGTGCAACCCGGCACCTCTTCTTCATCGCAAATCCCATCCCCATCTGTGTCATGGAGACAGGCGCCGTCGCAATCCACATAGCCCACCCCGAATTCATCCACCGGATAGCTGCAGTCTTCATCCGCCAGGATACACCCTCCTCCAATGTCGAGTGTCAGATATTGGATGTTCTGGCCATTGCCTTCCGAAAATAACTGGATGTACAATTCTCCTGAGAGCGTTCCGTCGGTCGTCAACTGGGCCAACAGCACTTGTTGATTCTCATCGGCATATGCATTCGCATCGCCGATCAAGGAGAACCACGACCCTCCGATTTCATCCTCCATGACGATGCTGCCTCCTGGCGCCCCCATTCCCGGCTCGAAGTGCGTGATCCAGGGATAGTCTGAATTTTGGATGGTGTTCACCTCGGCTTCCCCTAACGGGATATCCGGCGCTTGGGATAGACCTAATGTGATCCAGCTGTCAAAGGCCAGGTCAGGGAACGCATCCACCAAGGTGGGATAGATGGCATTGGGTGTAGGTCCGCCCAGTTGACTTTGATAGAACGAGGTCGTCGTCAGGATGCGGGTCGGGAAATCCGAATAACCGGCCACAGCACTGACGAAATCCGTCGAATTCTCGCATTGCAAAGACAATCGGTAGGTGGTCATGCCCGCCAGCTCGCCTTCAGAGTGTTGCGTCACAGTGTCCAGCACCAAGCAATACGGCGCGGTGAGTGGCTCGCTGCCATCGTAGTCGCACGCCGCGGGGTCGGTGCACTCCTCATCCTCATCGCAAATGCCGTCCCCGTCGCTGTCGTTCAGACAGTTCCCTTCACAATCGAGGTATGTGATCTCGGGATAGACGCATGATCCGTCATCCTCAACGGCACACTCTGCAAAGTTGCACGCTGCTTCATCGTTACATCCGTACAATTGACTTCCTCCACCCGATGACCAAATGAATGTGGGCAGCTCACCATCGAATTCCAATTGATTCAGCCCATTTCCATCGATGAAGATCTGGGTGTACAAACCGAGCTCCAATTCCCCTGTCGTCGTGAATTGGCCGACCAGCACTCGGAGGTCCTCTCCTGCTATTGCATTGGCATCATCATTCAGCGCAAACCAATACCCACCGAAAAAGTCGTTGATGATGATGTCGCTACCCGGAATACCGCCACCAGGGTCGAAGGCCTCAATCCACAGATTGCCCGATGATTGCCCGATGGTCACGTCAGCTTCCCCGGCGCCGTAGTCCGCCGCGCCTTCGAGACCAATCGTCACCCAACTGTCGTATTCCAGTTCCGGATACACTGGGAATAGCAGCGCATTGATGCCATTGGGCGTGGCTCCACCGAGCGGTGCCTGGTAAAAGTCCGTCGTGGTGGTGACCCACGTCGGATTCACGATGTCGCCCGAAATGGCGCTCAGGAAGTCCTCCTCATTTTCCACCGTGATGTACGCCCGATATGTGGTGTATCCCGATAAATCCGTGTTACCGAGGGCGCCTACCAAAACGCCGACATCGCTCGAGTAAACTTCCACCTGCAACCCGTATTCACCTGGCGTGGCTCCGGAAACAGCGCCATCTCCAGGAGGCGCACCGAGACAATTGCCCTCGCAATCGTAGAGGGCAGAACCCCACAAATCTTCTGGAAAGATGCACGATCCATCATCAATGGAAGCCCCCTCCACATAGTTGCAGGCCGCTTCATCCGTGCATCCATTTGCGTACTCGCAACTCCCATCATTCTCCTCTGCACAACTGCAGAAATTCTCTGCCAAGGGATCCGTACAACCTTCCAAAACCTGTCCAGGAATCGGGATGGTCACAATTGTATCGTTCGACGGCACTCCATCGAGGAAGACGGCGAAGCTGACCTCACCCGACAAGGGCACATCGGTGGTGAATTGCCCAATCAAAACAAGGCTGTCCGAACCAGCGAATCCGTTGGCATCAGGAAAGAGAGGAAACCAGCTTCCACCGATTTGGGTATCGATAATGATGTCAGATCCTGTAGCACCCTCTCCTGGTTCAAATTCAGGAATCCAGTTTGCGGAGGGGTCACCCACGGCGTTAATGGGCGCTTCGCCATTGCCGGAAACCGCAGGAGCTGTCATACCAATGGAGATGAAGCTGTCGTACTCAAGGTCTGCGAACAGCGGAAACAATGCAGGGTTGTATCCTTCGTTGTCCCGTCCACCGATCTCAGCATTAAAGAAGTTATCTCCTCCTTGGATCTTGGTGGGGAAGTCTACATCGCCGTATACCGCCATCAAGAAGTCCTCTGGAGAGGAAAGTTTGGCGTAGAGCCGGTATGTATCGTATCCTGTAAGGTCCACTGTTCCGGCCATACCGATATCCTCGGCATAGGTCTCGACTACCAGGCCGAAGGGCCCAGACTGACCCGTAGCTCCTCCCCCACCATTTCCACACGTGCAGTTGCCATCACAATCCACATCCGATGACCCGAACACATCCTCCGGGTAGAGACAACCCTCATCAATGACGGCATCCGCATCGTAATTGCACGCCAATTCATCCGTACAACCCGCACACGTCTCGTAATCGCACGAACCATCGTCTTCGGTGGCGTCCATGTCGTAGTTGCATGCGGCTGAATCGGTACAACCCAAGCATGTTGTGAATTCACAAGAGCCGTCGTCATCTGTGGCACTCTCGTTGTAGTTGCAGGCTGTCATATCCGTGCACCCACTGGTCTCGAGCTCATCGCACAAGCCATCCATGTCGGCGTCGTTTAAGCAGTCGCCGTTACAATCGAGGTAATCCTCATCTGGGTACGTGCATGAACCATCATCCACGCCCGCATTCTCGTCATAGTTGCACGCGGTGGCATCTGTACAACCCGGGTCTTCAACAGAGGGGTAAACGAAAGTGGGGAGGGTTCCCAGAGTATCGATTGAGTAAACATCAAGACCTACGCCATTGACGAAGATTTGCGTTTGCAATTCCATCGAGATGTCACCATCCGTTGTGAACTGTCCCGCCAACACCTTCATGTCTGGACCGGCTATGCCATTGGCATCGCCATTCAGCGCATACCAAGCACCTCCAATGGCATCGTCAATGACGATGTTGGCGCCCGCTGCTCCCATTCCGGGATCAAAGTTGGTCGTCCAAGGGTTACTTGAAGACTGTACCGTCGCTACTGCAGATTCTCCGGCTCCAGCATTCGGTACGCCCTCCAAACCGACGGTCACCCAACTGTCATAGGGCAGTTCAGGATACACAACAAACAGGAGGCTGTTGATGCCATTCGGAGTGGCCGCGCCCAAAGCAGCATGGTAAAAGTTGTTCGTCGAAGACGTCACATAGGTCGGGTTGTTCGCATCACCTGATATGGAACTCAGGAAATCATCCTCGTTTTCCATCGTGATGTAGGCGCGGTAGCAGGCGTAACCTGTCAAATCAGTGGTGCCCGTAACACCGACAATGACGCCGATGTCTTCAGATACAACTTCTACTTCCAACCCGTATTGCTGGGCGGAGGAATTTGAGGCGAGGGCAAGCAGGCAACAGGCAAGAAGGAATCGCAGGCTTTTGAGCATGGCAAGTGGATTGGTACCATCGAATATACCATGTAGTCTGTTTAGAGCGCACTCGCGCGTAAAATGAGGCCCTTTCCAATGCGACGGGCCGGACTGTTTCCAGCCCGGCCCGCGGTATTTGGTTGGCAGTGCAGGCACCGCCGGAGTTCCTTTAGATCACTCGTCGTCGTCGAGGACGCCCTCGTCGTTCATGCCGTCGCCCATGGGCGCGTCGCCCTGGTTTCCGGTAGGCTGATCGCTTCCCTCCTCTACCTCGAGGCAGGTCTGGTACAGGGTCAAGAATGGAATCAGGTCGAACGCTGAATAGCAAGAGTCCTCACCAAAGAAGGGGTTGTAGTCCGGTCCGCCCGTGGTGTCCAGCCCGCAAGTGCCAAACAGGCACAAGAGGTGGGTGAGGTCGGCCACGGTGTAGCAGTAGTCGCCGTTCCAGTCGGGATTGTAGTCCGGCGGAATCAGCGCCTCAACCTCGTCGCAGAGTCCGTCGCCGTCCTCGTCGTTGATGCACGCTCCATCGCAGTCGAGGTAGAACTCGTCGGGGTAGGTGCAGCTTCCGTCCTCGTCAGTGGCTTCTGGGATGAAGTTGCAGGCGATCTCGTCGGTACAGCCTTCCACTTCGTCCTCATCACAGACCTGATCCCCGTCGGCATCGTTCAAGCAGACGCCATCGCAGTCCACATAGTCCTTGCCATAGAGGTCCAACGGATAGTCGCATGTTCCTGCGTCCGTTGCGGTAGCATCGTAGTTACAGGCGTCTTCCTCTTGGCACCCTACGATTTCGTCCTCGTCGCACACCAAATCGCCATCGCTGTCATTGAGGCAGTTGCCGTCGCAATCCAAGTTGTCGGCCCCATACAAGTCGATGGGGTACTCGCAGAGAGTGTTGTCGGTGTCGGTGGTCGGGTTGCTGTCGTAGTTGCAGGCGCTTGGCTCAGTGCAGCCCAAGATCTCATCGGCATTACAGACGCCATCGGCATCGTCGTCGTTGGGGTTGACGGTGCCGTCGGGGTTGCAGGTCTCACAGGGACCATCGGCGATGTTGCAGGAACCATCATTGTCTGTGGCAATGGGGTTGTAGTTGCAAGCCCCTTCAATGTCGCAACCTGGAATCTCGTCTTCATCGCATACCAAGTCACCATCTGAATCGTTGAGGCAGTTGCCATCGCAATCCACGTTGTCAGCACCGTAGAGGTCTATGGGATACTCACACAGCGTGTGGTCGGTGTCGGTGGTCGGGTTGCTGTCGTAGTTACAAGCGCTGGGCTCGGTGCAACCGAGGATCTCGTCGGCGTCGCACACCCCATCGCTGTCCGCATCGTTTGCAGCAACTGTTCCGTCGGGGTTACAGGTTTCGCATGGACCGTCGGCTACCGCGCAAGACCCGTCGTCAATGGTCGCCGTGCTGTCGTAGTTGCAAGCAGCCGCATTGGTGCAACCTGCGCAAGACGTGTATTCGCAAGAGCCATCATCGTCCGTCGCATTGGAATCGAAGTTGCATGCCCCTTCGTCATCGCAACCGGTAACTTCGTTTTCGTCGCATACGCCATCGCCGTCTGAATCATTGATGCAGTTGCCCGCACAATCCACAAGGTCTGAAGCTGGATATGAACAGCTGCCATCGTCTTCAGTAGCGATAGGACTGTAGTTACAGGCGTCTTCATTGGTGCAGCCCACCGTTTCCAATTCATCGCAAATGCCATCGGTGTCGCTGTCATTGATGCAATTCCCATCACAGTCATAGTACAAGTCGGGATAGTTGCAGGTACCATCGTTGTCGGTGGCTACAGCGTCATAGTTGCAGGCCGTATCGTCGTCGCAACCTGCGATCTCCAATTCGTCGCAGACCTGGTCTCCGTCCGCGTCGTTCAAGCAGTTGCCATCGCAGTCGTAATACTGATCTGGGTAAGTGCAAGAACCGTCGTTTTCTGTCGCGCTGCCGTCGTAGTTGCAGGCGGCATCGTCATCACAGCCCGCTACCTCCAACTCGTCACAAGTGCCGTCAGCGTCGGTGTCGTTCAAACAATTGCCATCACAATCGTAAAAATCCGCTGCATAAGTGCAGCTTTCATCCTCATCCGTGGCAGCATCTGAATAGTTGCATGCTGTCTCATCGGTACAACCAGGCACTTCGTCCTCGTCACACACTTGGTCGCCATCGGTATCATTGAGGCAGTTGCCTGAACAATCCACGTTGGCGCTGCCGAAGAGGTCGAGTGGGAACTCACAAGTACCATCGTCTTCAGTGGCAAGCTCGTCGTAGTTACAGGCCGTGTCGTCTGTACATCCCAATACTGGGCCACCTGCTCCGAAGTAGAAGGTGTCGCGGAATTCGTTGGATCCATCGCCTTCGATGAAGACCTGGCAGTACAACTGACCGCTCAAGTCACCGTCGGTGGTGAACTGACCGACCAAGACCCTGAGGTCGTCTCCAGCGATACCATTGGCATCTCCGTTCAAGGCATACCATGCTC
>Ga0206125_10001242_pt1 | contig 30172 bp, 24 predicted proteins | sample Helgoland_Spring_4_FD_148598 | JGI IMG/M metagenome (GOLD analysis project Ga0206125, IMG submission 148598) | Pelagic subsurface seawater microbial communities from Kabeltonne, Helgoland, North Sea - Helgoland_Spring_Bloom_20160331_1 | ecosystem: Environmental > Aquatic > Marine > Epipelagic ... | reverse complement strand
CCTTGCTCGGATTCAATCACACGAAAAAAAGGATACAAGTCTTGTTTTCGCAACAGTTCAGGTGCCATTAATTTATTGAATCGGTCGGAGAGTATTTTGGTCATGCTAAAGTGAGCAAAAGTAATTACTAACCAGGTTAAAACATCGTTTAGGTCTCATAAATTAATAATTTTTAAAAAAAATATTTCGTAATAAAAAGAATTTAGTGAGGATATTTTTTTTTGTAATCATGATTGAATTTCTAAAAAAGGTCCGTATTAAGCTCTCATAAATTCAAGGTGAACCCTAGTATTATTGAGTCTTTCGATAATATATCTAGGTTAAATGATTTTATCAATCTTTCCTAGCACTTCAAAATGTTAAATTTTTAAATAATACGATTTGTTTGACTCCATCATTACAATTAAAAAGGAGGTGGCTTTGCGATACAACAAACGACCTAATTAAAGAGAGCTAATCATAGAATGCCATGAAAAAAATTGAGGGAATCTAATAACTGAAAGGGACTTCGATTTTAGTCTGATCCCAAGCAAGTTTCAATACAGCCTCATTTTCATTGAGTGTTGCAAAATTGATGGCAAACGCCTCAACAACCTCGGTCGTGGATTTAACCTTCACGTTAAGTCTGAGTGCATCTTTTTTGCTATCATATCGATAGGCGCCCCAGATATCAACATCTGTATTGAAAATAATGGTCCATTCATCTTTTTCTGGAATGGTAAACAAAGTGTAAGTACCATCGGGTAATGTTTTTGAGCCAAATGTAAGTGGGCTGGTAAGCAATGAATTCAGTGGCTTCATTGGCACCGGTTCTCCAAATTTTTCCGTAGGGAACCATCTTACCAAAAACAGGCCTATTGTTTTTTTGAGGTCTGCCATAGGTAATACGCGCTACCGCTTTTTCGTTGGGGGAGTGATCGTGCGCAAAATTATCAGGAAAATAAGCCATATCCATAGGGCTCTTATCTATACCTCTAAATTCTTGGGCTTTGACGGGTTGAAGAGAGGTGGACAGAACTATGAAGAAAAGGAGTAAAATATTTTTCATTTTTGTTGGATTTAAATGAGGCTTTAAAGTTAAAGACGTCGACTTCAAATACCAGCCAGTCATAGCTATATATTTAATGTTCAATTAACTGGTAATGTTTGGCTATAGCCTTAAATTCGGTCAATTGATTAACAATCCAATCAGTGGATTCATTGAGTTCGCTGGCCATGATTTGAGCTACTTGTGGTGCAATCCTTAAAGATTCATTAACATCAAGAAAGAGGCCCCTAACCCTTCGAGCGAGCATATCTTCCAAAGTTCTGGCCATTTCATGGCGGACTGCCCAGATAACCTGTGAGGCCTTCAGAGGTAAGCTTTCGCTTATTAGTCCTCCATAAACTGGGATTTCATCTTCAAGATCAAGTAAGGCTTGCTTCTCAATACCGTAAACCGCTAGCTTATCTTCCGTGAGGTTGAGACTTTCATCATATCCAAAAATGGGTAGATTGTGCGTAGTGCATGGACTCACTTTTAGTTGACCTATAAGCATGGCTTGGTCAACGGTATCTTCTGCCATCTTTCTATAAGTGGTCCACTTGCCACCAATGACTGTGATCAATCCACTGGTGGAAATCATCACTTTATGATGACGCGAAATTTCTTTGGTTGTTTGTTTGTTGCCTTCAGGTTTTGCCAAAGGCCTTAAACCTGAGAAGATACTTAAAATATCTTTTTTTGTAGGTTTTTTAGTTAAATATTGACTGGCTGTTTCTAAAATGAATTCTACCTCATCTAATTGAAAGTGGGGTTCAAGCAGGGGTTTCTCCACAATGGTGTCAGTAGTGCCCACAATCACCTTATTTAGCCAAGGTACGGCAAATAAAACCCTGCCGTCTTTTGTATGCGGCACCATGATGGCATATTTATCAGGAAGAAATGAAGGGTCAAGGACAATATGTGTCCCTTGACTGGGCTGAATCATTTCTTTGGCACTGGGATCATCCATTTTTATCACGGCATCGGCAAAAACACCGGTTGCATTGATCACCACCTTAGATTGAATATGATATTTCTTATGTGTTTCGAGATCTAAGGCAATAACACCTTGAACGATGCCCTCCTCATTTTTTATGATTCTCTCAACTTTCATATAGTTGAGAAGGACCCCATCAAATTGAGCAGCGGTTTTGGCCAAGCTGATGGCCATACGTGCATCATCGAACTGACCGTCAAAATAAACGACACCCCCTGCCAATTCCTTTTGATCAATGGTTGGAATATGGCGGATGGTTTCCACAATGGAAAGTCTTTTTGAAGAACCAATACCCAAGTCACCCGACATAAAATCGTATATCTTAAGGCCTAATTGATAAAAAGGACCATCCCACCAACTGTAGTTGGGAATAACAAAAGCCTGATTTGAAACCAGATGGGGGGCATTTTTAATCATTAAACCTCGTTCTTTCAAGGCTTCTAATACCAAGGAGATATCGCCTTGTTGAAGATATCGTACCCCTCCATGGACCAGTTTTGTAGATCGACTTGATGTTCCTTTTGCAAAATCATGTTGCTCGAGCAGTAAGGTTTTATAACCCCGAGCTGCCGCATCTACGGCAATACCCAATCCAGTGGCGCCGCCACCGATGACTAAAACATCCCAAATACCCTCATGACTTTGGAGTTTTTGAAGCATGGTATCCCGATTCATTCTGAAAGCCAGTTCTTACTTCGGTCAATGGCTCTCTTCCAATTTTTACGCATTTTAGTAGCGTTGGGATCAGATTGAGGGCTGAACATTTTCTCTGGATCCCAAATCTTTTTAATTTCTTCGAGGTCCCTCCAGTAGCCTGTCGCCAAACCAGCGAGAAATGCTGCGCCTTGGGCGGTAGTCTCGGTAATTTTAGGTCTGATGATGTCTATGTTGGCTACATTGGCTTGAATTTGTAGGAGTAAGTTATTGGGCGCAGCACCTCCATCCACTCTTAATTCTTTAGTTTTAATACCCGAATCTTTTTCCATAGTATCCAAAATGTCTAAGTTTTGAAGGGCGATGGCTTCCAGTGCTGCTCTTGCAATATGGCCTTTTGAAGTACCCCGAGTAATGCCTAGCATAATTCCCGTACCGTAAGGATCCCAATGCGGAGCACCTAATCCCACAAAACCAGGAACGAAAACGACTCCTCCTGAGTCGGTTACGGTTTCGGCCAATACTTCAATTTCACTTGCAGATTTAATAATTTTTAGATTGTCTCTCAGCCATTGGACGAGGGCACCACCGATAAATATACTACCCTCAAGAGCATAAGTGACCTCATCCCCAATTTGCCAAGCTACGGTACTTAATAATTTGTTTTTTGAGGAAATGATGCAGGGACCCGTGTTCATAATAAGAAAACAACCCGTTCCGTAAGTACTTTTGGCCATACCTGATTCAACACACATTTGACCAAATAAGGCAGATTGCTGATCGCCTGCAATACCACTTATTGTTATGGAATGGCCAAAATGATCCTCATGAGAGGATCCATAATTATGGCTACTCGGTTTGACTTGTGGAAGCATAATTTTCGGAATCTCAAAAAGGGCCAATAACTCCTCATCCCATTGCATATCATGAATATTGTAAAGCATAGTGCGACTGGCATTGCTTACATCAGTAGCGTGAACTTCACCATAGGTTAAATTCCAGAGCAGCCAGCTGTCTACGGTACCAAAAGCTAAATCGCCAGCTTCAGCAAGAGCCCGAGCCCCCTCTACGTTATCCAAAAGCCATTTTATTTTGGAAGCTGAAAAATAAGCATCGATAAGTAAACCTGTTTTTTGTTGAATTAAGGATTCTAGGCCTTTTAATTTTAAGGATTCGCAGTAATCTGTAGTTCTTCGGTCTTGCCAAACGAGGGCTTTGTGAATAGGTTTTCCAGTTTTTTTATTCCAAACAATAGTCGTTTCCCTTTGGTTGGTGATCCCTATGGCTTCGATATCTGAGGCCTTAATTTCATGCTTTTTTAATATATTAATTATGGTATTTTTTTGGGTAGTCCAAATTTCTTCAGCATCATGCTCCACCCATCCTGGCTTTGGAAAAAATTGCTGAAATTCTTTTTGACTGACACCCACTATTTGTCCAGATTTATCAAAAATAATAGCTCTTTCACTGGTAGTACCTGCATCAATAGTTAAAATATATTTAGACATATATGCTTTTGTTAGGGAAAAGTTCAAAAAAATAGTTAAACTTGAAATTAAGAAATTTTTAATCAATGTCAGAGTTAAATGAATATTAAATGAGTCCTTATTTAGCAGAATTTATAGGAACAACTGTTTTAATCTATTTGGGAAATGGTGTCAATGCCAATGTATCCCTAAAAAAAACCTATGGTAATGAAAGTGGATGGCTTGTGATCTCCTTGGCATGGGGACTGGCTGTGTTTATAGGTGTTGTCATTGCAGGCTCATTTAGTGGAGGTCATTTAAATCCTGCAGTATCTGTGGGTTTAGCCATCGCAGGAAAATTCAGCTGGAGCGCTGTCCCAGGATATATTTTAGCTCAAATGTTAGGAGCTATGATGGGCGCCTTTTTAGTTTTTATGCAATACAAAGATCATTTTAAGGCTACCATGGACTCGAGTACCAAACTAGGTGTATTTGCTACCGCACCAGCTATTAAAAATAATTTCAATAATTTATTATCTGAGGTATTAAGTACAGGACTGCTGGTTTTTGGAGTTTTTTATCTCATCAATGGAGAGGGTATAGGTTCTCTAAATGCCTTGCCCGTTGGATTGCTAGTGGCGGTTATAGGATTATCGTTGGGAGGTTCTACAGGTTATGCCATCAATCCTGCTCGAGATTTGGGACCTCGGATTTTTTACGCACTGATGATAGATAAGAACAGTGATTGGGAATATGCTTGGATTCCTGTTTTGGGACCTTTTATAGGGGCTGCTTTAGCAGCCTCCTTATTTAATGTCTTATAAAACTTTTTGAGTCAGGTCAATTTGCGTGATTGAAATTATCTTTTTATAGATTCAACCAATAAGTCATTTTAAAAGAAATGGCACGATATTTAACCGCTCCAATTTGAAAAAAGCCATCGATTTGGTTGTAAGCAAAATAATTATCGGTATAAACCAAATAGATATCTGATACAGGTTTGAACCTCCATTGAAGTCTCGAATTGATGTTTAAGTTTTCAATCTGGCTGTTGTATTGTACATAGGTAGTCCAAAATAATTTTTTAGTGAATGTGAAATCAAATTTAGGACCGATAAGATAGAGCTGACTAGAGTTGTATGGACTCGGTAGCTTAATGCGATTATATGTGATGTCTATGGAGGTTGTTCCAAAAGGCTGATACCTATATCCCAGGGTACCACTGAAGTTGAGTCTATGACCATTGAAATATTGACCGGAATTGGTTTTTAATTTAACATTAAGTTTTCTCCTTTCATTGGAACTCCAGGACCCTATGATAAAGTTATAGTAATAGGAGTCATTTTCTAGGAGTTCTTGTCCGTCACTACCGCTAGGATCAAAATCAGAGGTGAGCTGGGTAAATTGTCTTCGTAATCTAAAGTCCATTGATGAGGTATTATTAAATTTGATACGATAGAGGAGATTCATATCCCAATCTAATAGACCTACCGATTGTCTTCCTAAAACATCAAAATCAAAACCTGGACCATGACTTTGAACTTTACTTGATTTTGGAAAATAACTATATCGGATCGTACTGGATAACTGTCGTATATCTGTTCTTTTGACATAGCCTACTTCTGGATTATAGCCCGCACCTATTTGCTGAGAGAAAATATACCATGTCCAGTTGAGTGTATTATAAGATAAGTAAGTCCCCATGGCATGAGCTCTATCAACTTGAACTTGATCAAAGGAGTGATGAAAAAAAAGATTACCACTCCACTTATTGTCTGAGGAAAGCAAATTAAAGTCGAGTCCTGCGGTTTGATTGGAGGCTACTTTATAACTGCTATCACTAAGGTTAAGTTTGAATGGTTGCTTATTGACAAAAATAAAGTCTAGGTTAGATCTCGTGAGTACTTTTTGTTGTACTGTGGCTACAGTATAATTGATGCCGGGCTGCTGAATAGAGGCATCACTTGCCCCCTGCATATTCAATAAACCGACACGAGTGTTTTGAGAAACCTTTCCACTTAACCTAAGTCCATAAGGGATGGGATTTTGTATGGCTAGTCCGGTAGCGGTATCTGTGGCAATACCAATTCTTCTTGAAAAGAAAGGTCGGGTATTTCGGTTACCATTATTAGCGAAAAGGTCAGCGTTTTCCAGAAAAAATTGTCTTTTTTCTGGAAAAAAAATTTCAAACCGATCAAGATTAGTCACCTGGTCATCTACTTCAACTTGTGAAAAATCTGGATTTACAGTGAGATCTAGATTCAGGCCAGAGCTGATACCATATTTCATATCAAATCCAACGTTTCTTGGATAGTCAACTTCTTTATTATTAAAAAAATCTTTACTAATCCCTGAGGTGATAAATGGGATCAAAGATATGTTGGCTCCCGTTTTCTTGGTGGGGATATCCCAAATAAGTTTTTGATTACTTGCCATATTTCCAATGGATAAATTTCTTGGTATATATGACCATGAGGATTTCTCAGTAGTTTCACTATCTATCCTATAGAAATTGATATTCCATTCCTTTTGATTTTCATTGTAACGTAACGTATTGAAAGGAATAGCCATTTCGACTGTCCAGTAACCATCATAAACTTTTGAAGCGCCATCCCACTTATTATCCCAATCAAAACTATAAGCATCTCTACCTGAACCTCCATTTGAGATGAAGCCTTCCCTTCTGACCCCGAAAGGATTCATGCCAAATATGGTGCCATTGGTTTTGTCTTGAAAAGGATCAAATATTACAGAAAAACTATCATTTCCCTCACCGCGAAAATCCCTTCTCAAGGAAGTAGTCACATATTTCCTGGGCCCTGGTGCATTGTACAATTTGGCGCCTACATAGATGTTCTTGTCATCATAGCGGATATACACTACCGTTTGAGCAATGGCTAAAGAGGTATCTGAAGGAAAATTTTGCGTGAAATTATAGGCGGAATCACTTTGCTTCCATGCCATTTCATCGAGTATTCCATCCAAAATTATTTTTTCTGAGGTTTTTTTAATGTTAAGGATACTTGTTTGGGAAGCAAAATTTTGAGAACTAATTGATTGGACCAGAAATAAGCCGAGAAAGAATTGAATTATTATGTTTTTCATTCAGCGCAAAACTATTGTGGATTGCACAAAAAAAATGTTCTTTTACATCAACGGGGATAGTTTTTTTTAAGTTGATTCAGATTAAAGTTTAATATTAATGTCAAGTCTGATTTTAGGATGCATCTTTTTGGCATAAATGGCATTTAAAACTTCAAAATTCAATTCAAATGAGCTTAATGATTCAATTGTTTTGACCGACAAGGTTGTACTGGTTTGGGGATTTAATTGGATTACATCCGGTGCGTGATAAAAAGAAAAATCAGATTCATTATTGAGTAAATAGGTTGCGTCCGAATGATTGAAAATGACGACATTAGCAATTTGAGTTTCCTTATTTCCATACATTTGATAATAAGCGGTATCTACAACTAAAGAAGATTCAATTAAAGGAATGAGATATTTTTCTTGACCAATGAGACTGTTCTTATACCAGGCGACCGTTCGTCCATCAAATAAAGCGTCTTTGACACCCATTTCGGATCGCTCTTTTACGAAAACTAAGGTTACGGGTCTGTGACCTCCCCCTGGAATATCAAATAGCCAATCAATCAATTCATGAATATCTGAGGTCCCTAAAATGGTTAATTCATTTTCATTGGCAATAGTTAGTGCTTGATCAGCAAAGGTATTTTCGTTAGTTACCTCAATCCCATGAAGTAATCCTTCTTTAATTAACCCTTCATGGATAAGTGAGAGCTTGGTAATGCCCTGTTTATTTTGCCCCACCCAATTGGGATGATTCCAAAAGATGAAGGCACCTTGTTTTTTGGCCTCTCGAAAAGCGTCCATATAATCGTCATAAACCAGCTGATTGGCATCTTGGATAAATAAGGCATTGCTGTGCCCAGGAGGTAGATCACGAGTTATTTCTGCTCCGTGAATAACTATAAGCTCATAGTTTTTAGCATATTCTTTTGCTAATTGGTAAGAACGATTCCGATCCTTGTGGGGTAAATCCTTCCGGTGAGGTTGGTATTCGAGATGTTCGGTAAGAGCGATAACATCGACACCATCAAAGAGGGCTTCTTTGACCCTAATATCTGGCCATACACTGCCATCAGAAAATACGGTATGCTGATGTAAATCCGCAATAAGGGTATGATAATCAACTAAATCAGGAAATTCTATTTTCCGTTGGGTCTGCGCAGATAGTTTTACTTGTGGGACTATAAAAGAAAAGCATAAGAAGATTAAAGAGGAGCGTGTGATAAGTCTCATGATTTTTTGACGTTAAAGACATTAACCTTAATTTATTAATAGAAAGTTAATGATAAAAAGGGAGTAAAATAGCTTATTGATTATATATTTATCTTTTTACCATAGGCCTGGACGATAATGATTTTCAGCTATTAAGAGGATTTTATTTTTGATTTGAAATTTTCTATGAAGGACAAATATTTGTTAGAGGATGATTAGGATTGTGACTAACAATGCGCTTGCTCTGAGACATCAGAATGTGAGTAATAAAGGATGAATGGAAAAGAATCCTTTTGCACGTGAGACCTCCTTATTTGGATTTGATGGCAATGAATTCTTTATATCATTAGGCAGTTTACTGTAAAGGAGAAGATCTAAGGAGGTAGGAAATTCGAAGGGGTATAGGCAAGGATTGGGGTTAGCTATAGGGTAGAAATGTATCGATAACGGAGAGTTATCAAAATTGTTTCTAGATATCGGATCATGATAAAAGTTATATGCTCTTTATATAGATGAAAAAATATTGTAAATTATAAATTGATTTTAAATATAAAAATGATAAATAAGTATTCAATATGCTTATTGTTTATTCTGATTACTTCATGTTCACGAAATGAGAAAGGAACAAAGGAAGTAGGTGACTCTTTACTAAATCCATTGATATCAAAGAGACTTTCCTTCATGCTAGATTATAAACTGGATTCACTCAATTTTCCACGGAGTATGAAGAAAGATGGACCAGTTCGTGGTGTTTCTTTGCAAGATTGGACTTCACGCTTTTTTCCCGGAGTATTCTTTAAACTTTATCAGATCACAGAGTAATCGGTATTATTGGAAAGGGAAGGAATGGATTGCCTTTATCCAAAAGGAAAAGATTGATGGAGAGACTCATGATATGGGCTTCAAGATGTACTGTAGCTATGGTGAAATAGTCAAAATTACAGGAGCACCCGAATACAAAGACATCCTGTTGACCAGTGCCGAAACATTAAGTAAGAGATTCGATCCTAAGGTAGGCAGTATTAGATCTTGAGATTTTGGAGAATGGCAGTTTCCTGTTATCATTGATAACATGATGAACTTAGAATTACTTTTTGAAGCTACTCAATTGACTGGAGATAGCACTTATCATCAGATAGCTGAAACTCAAGCCTATACTACGATGAAAAATTACTTTAGAGATGATTTTAGCAGCTATCATGTGGTAGACTATGATAAAATGACTGGTGAGGTATTGCAAAAGGCCACGCATCAGGGTATCAATGACTCACCAGTATGGTCTTGAGGACAGGCCTGGGGATTTTATGGTTTCGAAATGACTTATCGTTATACCCAAAATAAAAACTTCCTGAATCAAGCAGTCCGTGTGATTGACTTCATTAAAAAATAATCTTCATGGCTTAAGAATGATATTCCCTTTTGGGATATGAGAGATCCTCGGATACCGAATGCACCACGAGATACTTCTGCAGAGGCGATCACTGCGTCGGCTTGTTTTGAATTGTATAAATATACTGAAAATGAGCAATACCTATCATTTGCCAATGACATCATGACCACTCATTTAAGCGAAAAATATGTGCTTGACCCTCAAGTGACCGCCCCTTTTATATTTGATCATAGTCCGGGAAATTGGTCAAAGCAAATGGAACTTGATATCCCTATAGGATATGCAGACTATTATTTTTTTGGAAGCATTAATTAAGACAAAGAGGTTCAATAAAGGAGTTGTAATAATTTTAATCTTCATCTCTTAAGAGTCAATACAATTCTTTTTTGTGAATTTCATTTAATGTCCTAATAGTTATGCGCTAACTTTTGACTTATAGTTTCTTTTAGCAATCATTAAGATAGCAGATGTTCATCGATGAAGGTTCTTTTAAATAGAAGAATACACTAATGATTTTAAACTAAAAAAGTGAATAAACCTTATTCTCCTCAATGTGAAATTTATATTCTTGTTTTGATGCGGCTTATAATTGTATATTAGATCCTGTTGATTCAAATAGATCAAATGATAGGAAGCTCTAATATTGTTTAAGAGATGCAATAGTCAAGAGTATTATTGATCGAAGATCTTGCTAGAGTCGGATGGGTTCAAAAAAATAGAAATATAAAAAAAGCCCTCCATTGGTTTAAAAAGGAAGGCTTTTTGCGATTTTAATTTGCTTATGTCGGGGTGGCAGGATTCGAACCTACGACCCCCTGGTCCCAAACCAGGTACACTACCGGACTGTGCTACACCCCGAATATCGCACGCTTAAACTTGTTTTAAGCGGGAGCAAATGTAATTAAATAATTACTATATGAAATCTATAATAACGGAATTTATTAAAAAATAAATCAGTTATTGATGGTAAATCATTTTTGAGTGGTATTCCATTTAATATCACTCTTAAACTTAACTGATGATCAGGATTGATTTAGAATTAAACTAAATTATACGTCCTTAGTGATATGGATTTAACCAATTAAAAAAACAGCTAATCCAGCCATAATATTTACAGTGATCAGTCTAAGAATAAGAGACATACTCGTTTCTTGACATTTTCTTTGGAGAAAGAATAGATCGTAATAAACTACCGGTTAAGGAACCAAGCCCAGTGACTAGGGCCCCAATAAGCGTACTGGCATAAATCAACCAAATAGAGTCCGTCAAATTCATGAGCAGTGCAATTTTTTCTGATAGAATGGAGTTGGTAGCATTATCTATGGTAAATGAGAGATAAAACCATACGAGGCCACCCGCGATGACTCCGCCATTGAAACTATTAAAATTACTTCCTCGAATTAATAAGCTAATCAGTCCAGCTCCCAAGGCTATGCTCCACCATGAAAAATAAAAAGGGAGTAGATAGGATAAAATACCCATCAGAAAAATTTTGATGATAAATTTCATTCTTGGGGTGTTAATTGAATTTCATAAAGAATATCTCCTACCAACAGTTTATTTTGACCAAATTTCAAATTATAGTATTTCCCTTCAGCCCAGGGTGTGATCATATGTCCATACATCGGATTGCCTGGATTACCCGTTTGGCTACCTGGATAAACCCCGTAAGCATTGATGCCTTGCGGATCCATTTCAACAACCATACGCCAAGAGGGGCCATGATGCTTACTTGCAGCATTTACAATATTATGGTTGCCCCCAATAGAAATATTTTTTGAATTAAATGAAGTGAAGCTACTGATCAGATGATTGACCTCAGTTCCCTTAAACTCATTCCAAGAGTGATTCTTGCCATTAATGCTTAACCACTCATTAAGAGAATCTACTGCGATGTCAAAAGCATAATTAATTAAATCGGAAGTGGTTTCTTTTTCAGGTGTACTCAGGCGATCTGAAAATCCAACGAGACTATCTGAAAGAATTAATTGAGAGGTGGTGTAGATATCAGGTTTATTGACAGCAAATGACATCGTATCAAATTCATCCCACAATTGATCCCACAAGATGTCTGACCATAATTCAAAATTGGTAGGCGCCTTTAAATTAGGATGATTAAAATAATCCCAGTTTTGTAACTCATCAAAGAATTTATTTTGATCCTCATTGAGTGATAGCGTATCTAATTGGGACAACAGATAAGGTAAAATTTCAGAAGCGATATAATTGAAGTTATCATTTTGTAAACTCATTAAGTCTTCAGGTTCAATATTTTGCATGGTTATGAGTCGGTCATTCACCCTTCTATTCCTATAATTTTCAAATCGATGTGAATAAACATAATAAGGATAGGTAGTTCGATCCACTGGGAATTGATTGGCTGAGCTCAAAAATCCTTGAGGGTGATTATATCTTTCTAGTCTATGCTCAAAGGGGATATATTTTTTCCATTCTGAATCCGGATCGGATCCATCTAAAATAAACTTTCCTTGACCAGGAAATTTGATGGGAAACTTACCGGGTAGATTGAGGGCTATATTACCTTTTGTATCACTATATATTATGTTTTGAGGAGGGCCTGAGAAGAAACGGAGTCCCTCGACAAATTCATCATAATTATTTGCTTTATTAAAGTTGAATAGGGCTTTAAATGTGGTTGATTCGTCATGGGCGATCCAGCGCATGGCTAAATTTACTTTTTCATGATTGCTCAAATAATCTCGATCATATACAATAGGTCCATGATGCACTCTTATGATGGTATCGATAAAGTTATCCGCATTTTTAATTACAATTTCCTCGAGAATTTGTTCTGTTTTGAACCATTGGTTGTTGTACAAATATTCTTTGCGTGAGGCATCTTTGAAGGTCACTGAAAACCAATCTACTTGATCCCGTGGAGAGTTGGTTACCCCCCATGAAATAGAGTCATTAAAACCAATCAAGATGACCGGTGTACCTGGCACGGTTACTCCCATGACATTGATATCAGGACTGGTCAAATGGCTGGCATACCAAATCGAGGGAGCTGTGAGCTCAAGGTCCGGTTCATTGGCCAATATAGCATGGCCTGATTTACTTTTGGTACTGTCTATGGCAAAGTTATTACTTCCGTTTAAGGGGTTTTGTTTGCTAATAGACTCATTGACAATATGTTGTACTTCGAATTTTTCAGGTTTTTGTGGTTGGCTCACGGGTTCGAAATCAAAAGGAGTATCTTTCGGTATTACGGGGGCGGACGTTCCGTCAGGCTCAGGGAACAAAACATTAAAAAGGTTCTCACCAAACATTTTTCGAAAGTTAGTATGCTCTATATCTGCTTCACTCCTGGAAAGTGTACTTGCCAATAGGGCATAAGCCATACATGTTTTCACGGTGGTCCATTTTTCAGGTTCATAATCGAGTAGTTTGAATTCAATAGGGTAGTCACCCTGAGATAAAGATGCTATATAGGTATTCACTCCATTGGTGTAGGATGAAATGATGCTGGCATAATAGGCATCTTTCATTAGTTCATCGTGAAGTTTTAAGGTCATGTCCTTGAGGCCCAATCGCCTTTGTAGTCGGTCGTATTCAAGTGCTTTTATACCCACTACTTCTGACAACCTACCCATCACTACGCGAGCATAAAAATCCATTTGCCAAAGTCGATGATAAGCGGTCACATAACCTTGGGTCATATACAAATCTTCATTATTTTTTGCGTTGATGTGGGGAATAAGCAACTCATCAAACTGGACGGTCACTGACTCTTTAAGCTCGATTAATTCAATGAATTTATCCAGACTGATTGGCTCTTTTTCACTATTTTGCCAAAAACCTTGATGCGGACTTAATAATTTCCCAATAGGCGGGATATTATCAAAAGGCATATTCAGTAAGGTGATTAGGGAGGCCGTGACAAATAAAGAAAGAAAAAAGCCGATGAATTTCACAGAAAATTATTGTCTAGGTTCAAATGTATGTTTTATTATTTATTCTGCCTTATTTTTTTTGATAAATAACTTCTTGTAAGTGTAAAAGGAATGCGATGTACTTTTCTTAAGATTTTTTAAACATTTTCCCTTTACCAATGGGCAGAAAAGCTTCTATTTGGAAGGAAAAAAATAGATATTGATCGTTATTATTTGAATTTCCTCTACTGAAGCCTGCATCCAAGCTTTCCCAGGCTTCTTCATTTTCTAGGAATTGTTCTCTTCTTCGATTTGATAGCTTAGCCTGAATAGAGCTATCATCTGTAAATGAAGGAAAGATCCCTGAAACATCATCAAGATAATCTGTGAACGTATATCGATAGGCAAGTTCAAAGTTAAAGTTAAGGAAAGGCGTAATTTTCATCTTAACCCCTACGCCGGCTGGGATAATGAAAGTAAAGGGATCATAAGCGATATTTTCCGTTTGATAATCGCTAAGGGAAAATTTAGCATTGATCTCTTCTCCATTTTCTTGGATCTGAAGATAGGTAAATGGGTTCAAAGTGGTCATTCCAAAACCTAAACTGAGATAGGGATCAATTTTCCATCTTTGATCATAGTTACCAGCATAAGGTCGAATAAAAAAGACACCCTGCAGGTTGAGCTCCCAGTTATTTGAAGTGAAGGAGAGGTTTCGCTCTTTTTCAAAACTACCGTCGGGAGCTTTTTTATCATCCCCACGCAATTGGTAAAATCCTGCAGAAAGTCGAGCACTGAGGTGGCTCCATAATCTTGCTTCAATGGCCAAGGTACAATTAGAGAAGTCGGTTTGACGCTTATTTTCAGCATTGAGTTCCCCGATGTATTTGGTTTGACCAGACCCTACAGCCACACTGAAATAGCGATCATTGAGCTTCCAAGTCAAAAAGCTTTGACTTTTGACCTGGAGAAAACAAAGGAAGAACCCTAAAGAAAAAATGATTTTATTCATGCAACTAAATAACAAAAGTCAAAAATAATACTAAAAAATGAAGATGAACAATTAATCGCACGACCTCCTGCTTTTTTTAAAATTTTGAGATACAATTTCCATATTATTTAATGACTCTATCGATTTGAAGGAGAGAAGTAGATCAACGAAGTTGTCATATTATATTTTAGTAGTATGGTGTTTTATCCTTATTAATCAAACAATCACAAAATCATGAAAAAGTCAATAATTACATTAATAACCTGCTTCATAATGATGACCGGCTATACACAGCTCATCAATATGAGATACCTAAAAGTCGATAGGGGTATGGAAACCAAATTAAAAGAGGGTGCTAAAAATAAAACGAGCATTTACAATTCGAAGGAAGGACAAATACGTTATTTTATCTTTTTAGTTAGTACTGGCCTGCATTTGGGAGAATACTTTCGAGTGAGATACGAGGAGGAGCTGTCAGGTTTTGATTGCAATGATCCGAGGGGAAATGACTATTGGAACGATCTGGTTGGGGACCTACATATTTCCTATTATGCACAACGTTGGGGCTATGTCTAAAATGCATTGCATGTTACGGTAAGTCCCTTTGCAAAGCCCTTGAGACGTGTTTTAACCTATAATTACAAAGGAATCATGCAGAAGGAATTCTGGAGATTCCGAAATAATGTAACCCAAGCCCTCCAAAATGCAGATGGAGATATATTTATGTAAGTGTGGTGGTGCGGTTCGGTTTGTAATGGAAATACATTTAACATTGTTTTTTGGCATAAATATTATGCAGAACAAGCTACCGAGAATAGCGAGTAATGGGTGAAAGTTGTAGAAAAATACAATGAAATGTTTGGAAAGTATGCTTATGAAGAAGATGTTCAGACTTTTGAGATGTCACTCGAAATGTACGGAAGAAGTAGTTACAGTATGTCTTTTTAGCCAGAAAAAATCTCAAATTTACTGTCCATAACTACACTATTCTTTACTGATCCAAGCCTTGCATGCCATTGAAGGTTTGGATGCTACACATATCGAGACACCTAAGTCATTTGTGCGTTCTGGGATGCCTAGGATAAAATTATGATTTGCATGTAAGTTTCCTAGCGGGGTGCTATTTTTAAGTAGACGATAACACAAGAGATTAAAACAAAAAACCCATTATTAGACGGGTTTTTTGAGGTTCCGAACGGATTCGAACCGCCGTAAAAGGTTTTGCAGACCTCTGCCTAGCCACTCGGCCACGGAACCTTGGTTACTTAATTAATCATTTTGAATAACCAGCAGTTTCCCGCTAATGTCATTCAAAATAATTCAGACCTTATTATGATTTCTCATCTTCAGGTTTCTCTTTTTTGTTCGCTGCTCGTTTAGCTACAGCCTTCTTTATCTCAGCTTTTGCTCCATCTTCCATTTTTTCTTTCAAAGATGACAAAGCTTCAATGTCTCCAAGGGTAGAATTACTTGAATCAGCTTTCTTTTTATTCGTTTTCTTTCCCTTAGGGGCTTTCGGCTTTGGAGTTTCGTTGGATATATGATCTGCTTCTTTCCATGAACCTGTATGGGTCAGCATAATTCTCTTATCATCTTTAGCAAATTCAATGACTCGGAAATCTAACGTCTCCCCTTCAGCGCCTTCTGAACCATCTTCTTTGGTTAAGTTTCTGCTGTTACAGATCCCTTCTAAACCGTAAGGAAGTTCTAGGATAGCATTTCGCTCACCTTTACTCAAAATAGTACATTTATGATTAGAACCCCGTGTAAATACAGATTCAAAGTTATCCCATGGGTTATCCTCGAGATGCTTGTGACTCAATGCCAGTTTTCTATTGGTGGTATCAAGCTCCATGACAATCACTTCAAGTTCGTCACTTATTTTCACAAATTCAGAAGGGTGCTTTACTTTTTTGGTCCAACTCAGATCAGAAACGTGAACAAGTCCATCAATGCCTTCCTCAAGTTCTATAAATAGTCCGAAGTTGGTTAAGTTCCTCACAATACCTTTGTGCTGGGTTCCTACGGCATATTTGATCAATGCATCTTGTTTTGTCCATGGATCTTCAGACAACTGCTTGATGCCCAATGACATTTTTCGCTCATTACGATCGATGGTCAAAACAACGGCATCCTTTTCATCTCCGATTTTCATGAAGTCCTGTGGATTTCTCAGGTGTTGAGACCAAGACATTTCACTTACGTGAATCAATCCTTCTACGCCAGGGATGATTTCAAGAAAAGAACCATAATCTGCTACGTTGACAATCTTACCTTTGATTTTAGATCCGATTTCGATATCGGTAGCCAATGAATCCCACGGATGAGCAGTCAATTGCTTCATTCCAAGTGAAATTCGCTTCTTCTCATCATCAAAATCAAGGACAACAATGTTTACTTTTTCATCTAACTTCAATACATCTTCAGGGTGATTGATTCTTCCCCAAGAGATGTCTGTGATGTGCAGTAATCCGTCAACACCACCAAGATCGATGAAAACACCGAAGTTAGTCATGTTTTTGATGATTCCTTCCAATACTTGGCCTTTCTCAAGGTTACTTAGAATCTCAATTTTCTGCTTTTCAAGATCCTTTTCGATAAGTACTTTATGAGAGACAACTACGTTATCGTTTGAATAATTAATTTTAACGACTTTGACTTCCATTTTATTACCTACGAAAACATCAAAATCTCGTATGGGCTTGACATCAATTTGAGACCCTGGAAGGAAGGCTTCTACACCGTATACGTCTACAATAAGGCCTCCTTTGGTACGTCTTTTGACCATACCGTCGATGACGATATCCTCATCAAGTGCTTTTTGGATATTATCCCAAGCCTTGACAATTTTTGCTTTTCTTCGTGAGAGAACTAGTTGCCCAATGGCATTTTCTTGTTCTTCAATATATACTTCAACAATGTCGCCAGCCTTTAATTCGTCAACATCTCTAAATTCTGATCTTGATACGATTCCATCAGATTTAAAACCAATATTGACGATAACCTCACGATTGGTCAATGCGACTACGTGTCCTTCGATGACTTGTTTTTCGGTGATTGTACTGACAGTTTCTCCGTACAATGACTCGAGATCTGCTCTTTCTTTATCTGAATATTCAGATTTGTTTTCATCCTCAAATTCCTCCCATGTTTGTTGAACGGGTACAGGTTTTTTGATTTTGACTTCTTTTTTTTCTGTTTTGGCCTCGGGCGTAAGGTCGGCTACTTCTTCAGAAACGGTAACTTCTTTTTTTTCAACCTTGGGGATATTATTTGTAGACTCCTCTTTCGATACTTTTGCTACTGGTTTCTCTTTCGATACTTTTGCTACTGGTTTGTCTTTGGATACTTTTACTATTGGTTTCTCTTTGGATGCTTTTGCTACTGGCTTCTCCTTGACTTCTCCTTCAATTTTCTCCACTTTTTTGGGAGTCACTTTTTTAGCTTTTGCTGGTGTTTTTTTGTTTTCCTCTTTTAAAGTGTCAGTTTTCTTTTCCGTCGCTTTTTTAGATTTAGATGCTGCTATCGCTTCGACTTTTGCTTTTTTTACCTTCGCAGCTTTTACTTTCTTGGTCGCATTCACTTTTTCTTCTGTCTTAGTGACCTCTTTTTGATCCTTCTCTTCTTTCTTTGGCATGATAGTTAACCCTTTTTAAATACACTTACATGATAAGGGAAATACATGTAATTTTTGTTGAAAATATATGGTTAAATTAATCCACACCCATTCTTTTGAATGGAGCGCAAATATAGTGATTAAATTAAAAAATAATGTATTCTAATTTTAACTTATTGGTAGAAATAATGAGAAGGTATTAAAAAGCTTAATTAATTGTACAGAAACCCTTAAATTTGGATGAATTAAAAGCACCGTATGAAAAATATTTATTTGATTTTCCTTATTCTACTTTTTTTTTCATTGGGTTGTCAAGAAAAAGAAAAGGCCGACTTGGTGATATATAATGGACCCATTTATTCTGTAGATGTAAACGATGCCCAAGTGGAGGCTGTAGCAGTTAAAGGAGGTAAAATATGGAAAGTGGGTGGCTATAAGGAGGTAATAAAATTCTCAGGTGAAGAGACTCAGTGGATCGACCTCAAAGGGAAAACGATGTTTCCTGGATTTATTGAAGGTCATGCTCACATTATGGGTATAGGGGCTAACTTGATGAATTTAGACTTAATGGGCACCACGAGTTATACTGAAATAGTGAACATCGTAGCTGCAAAAGCGAAAACCCTACCCGAAGGCGATTGGATTATTGGTCGAGGATGGCATCAAGATAAATGGAACAATGAAGCTGAACGCAGCTTCAAAGGATTTCCTTCAAATGATTTGTTAAACGATTTAATACCCAATCACCCGGTCTATTTGACACATGCCAGCGGTCATCTTGGACTAGCGAATGCAAAAGCAATGGAAATCTTAGGGGTCGACGGCCAAACCGCTGATCCAGATGGGGGAGAGATTTTTAAAGGATTTGACGGACAACCGACGGGAATTTTTAATGAAACAGCACACACCAATGCACGTACAGGTATACCCAAGCCCAGTGCGCAATGGTTAGAAGCTTCCTTAAAGCAATCAATAGATCATATTTTAGCCAATGGTATAACCAGTTTTCATGAAGCGGGATCAGGGGCTTCTTGGGTGGAGTTATATCATAAACTGTTACACCGAGATGAGCTAAAGATCAGACTCTATGTCATGTTGAGCGGAGACGATGAAGATCTTTTATCGGATTATTTTGCCAAGGGAATTTTTATAGATTCTTTACATCGACTCACTATTAGATCTGTGAAGCTCTATGCAGATGGTGCATTAGGCTCTAGAGGGGCTTGGTTACTCAAGGCATACAGCGATGCACCGGGTAAATTTGGTCACAATGTTCGCGATATGGAAGCTTTAAATAAACTGACCCTAGCAGCTACTCAGGCGGGTTTTCAAGTCTGTACGCATGCCATCGGAGACAGAGGAAATCGGGAGGTTCTAGATATGTATGCCCGAGCCTTTGAGGTTTATCCTAAAAGAAAGGACAACAGTAGATACAGGATTGAGCATGCGCAGCATATTAATTCACAAGACTTGATCAGGTTCAAGGAACTTGGAGTTATCCCGGCCATGCAAAGCATTCATATGGCTTCTGATCGACCCTGGGCGATCGATCGTTTGGGTCAAGTGAGAATCGATGAGGGGGCGTATGTTTGGCAAAAACTACTAGAGCAAGGGACCCCAATCGTTAACGGATCTGATGCTCCAGTGGAGCCCATCAATCCATTGGCTTCTTTTTATGCTGCAGTATCGCGAATGACATTGAAAGGGACGCCAGAAGGTGGATTTGAACCTTCTCAAAAAATGTCCAGAAAGCAGGCATTGAAATCTTATACCATCGATGCGGCCTATGGAGCCTTTGAAGAAGATATAAAAGGTTCGATAGAGGTGGGAAAATTGGCAGATTTTACCATCTTAGATCAAGATATTATGTCCATAGAAGAAAGTGAGATATTAAAAACTCAGGTTGCTATGACCATCGTGGGAGGTAAAGTTTTGTTTGAAAGAAAATAATATAAATTTTGGTAAAAGAAGATCTCGTATAAAAGATGTTTGCAAAAAAAAATATCTCATTGAAAAGTTACAACACCTTTGGTATCGATGCCAGGGCTCAGTTTTTACTTGAGATTGAAAGTGATGAGCAATTAAGAGAGGCCTATCAATCCTCTGAATTTAGGTCATTGCCAAAATTAGTATTAGGAGGCGGCTCCAATATATTATTCACAAAGAATCAGCGGAAGGCGATCCTTAAAATCAATATCAAAGGGATTGAGGTATTGGAACAAAAAGATCATCAAGTACGAGTAAAAGTTGGTGCGGGTGAGGCTTGGCATCAGTTTGTGCTTTGGTGTTTAGATCATGATTTTGGGGGTGTTGAAAATTTATCATTGATCCCAGGAACGGTCGGTGCTGCCCCCATTCAAAATATAGGAGCCTACGGTGTTGAGCTCAAAGATGTATTTGAATCATTGGAGGCCTATGAAATCAAGTTAGGAAAAATCAGATCATTCAACAAAGAGCAATGTCAATTTGATTATCGACACAGTTTTTTTAAAGGGCATGGTAAAGATCAATTTGTAATTACATCGGTTACTTTCATATTAACTACTCGGCCCATATTTAATGTATCCTATGGAGGTATTCAACAAAATATAGATGAAAAAGAATTGGAATTAAATATTCGGAATATCAGTGAGTCCATCATTCATATCCGACAAACAAAACTCCCAGACCCTATCAAAATTGGGAATGCCGGAAGTTTTTTTAAAAATCCCATCATAGAAAAACCGTTATACGATGCTTTGAGTTTAATTTACGAGGATTTACCCCATTATCCTGTAGATTCAGGGAGCATCAAGATACCTGCAGCTTGGCTTGTTGAGCAATGTGGATGGAAGGGTAAACGTATGGATCAAATTGGCGTACATGAGCGCCAACCGTTGGTGCTGGTGAACTATGGGGAGGGAAAAGGTAAAGAGATCTTGAAATTATCCGAACAAATTCAGGCATCCATTCAGAAAAAATTTGGGATTGAGTTGGCCAGAGAGGTAAATGTTTTTTGATTTAAAGAATGATTTGTGCAGAAATTTGTGCGTGAAAAGGTTTGACAGCGGGTAGGTCCAAGTAATTTATTCTGTGAAAGAAATCTACGCGAAAAAATTTAAGTATATTTTCAACGCCGTAACCTAATTCGATGTACGGGATATTCGGATGGAATGGATTGAGGTTTGCCAGATAGTCATCGTCATGAATGGTGGGATCATGTTCGATGAGATTTTGTTCTTTTAGGTTTCCATAAAGGAGATTAGCATTGGCTACCAAACGCCATTTTAATTGCTTGATAAGTGGAATTTTATTCAAGACAAAACCCTCAAAGAAATGTCTATAGCGAAGGCTGAGGTATTGATTTGAGGTAAATTCATTAAAATTCATTGTATTGAAAGCAGCAGAAGTATAAAAAATCATTTCATTTCCCAAATGATTTTTAAGCAGGGCATAAGGAACCGCGTCAAAGATTTTACCTGCATCTAGTTCATAACGGGAAACACCCAATAGGCTGAGGTTTATTTTTTGATACAGATAGAAGTTTAATTTGTCATATCTGAAATCACCTAATGCCCAATGAAGCCCTTTGGCATAAGTGAGTGCTACAATTGGCCATTTTGAAGGGCCAAAAGAGACTCTTCGGTTGTTGTCTATGATGATGATTTCATCTTTTCCGTAACGTACGCCTAATTTGACCTCACTGGTATTGAAGGTTGATTGTAAATCATATCCATTGCTTATGGTATCATATTGATTCGTTCGCAGCTCTGCGCTGACCAAAAATCCTTTAAAAAAAGTACGTTGTAGGCTTAACTTTTGATTATTGATAAGGTAGGGACTACGTAAAGTACCAAATCTACTGGCAGCTAGAAAAACATTGTTTTCTTGAAGATTCTCCATTTCTAGGCCTACTTGATCAATTTCACGTTGTACCGACAGACTTGCGGTGGTCCATCTGTCTCGATCAATGATCCGGGTTACTGAGCCTCGATACTTAATATTTTGATCTTTAAAGCCGTAGGCCAAGTAACCCTGGAGTAACCATTTGTTGCTAAATTTGATATTGGTTTTGACCCCCATACCCATTCGCACGCCTTCGATGTCATTTATGTTAAAAAATCCAGGCCAAGGTCCAAAATCTATTTTACCAATGGGTAAATAACCTGAGCCGATAAACTTCAATCCTTCAGTGTAGCGCTTGATGATAGGGATGTTTTTTAAGGTATCTACCATCTTCAGCACTGCGATCTCTTCAATCGATAATGGATCAGCCCGATTATTTTTCCAAAAAAGATCATCTCCTTTTTTAAAGTTGTTTGACAGTACCACATTTTGGGTAAAAAAAGAGGAGGGTTTCGGAGCTTCAACATAGATACTGTCTACTGAGGTATAAAATTTAGCCAAAAGACTCGCGCTTTTAGGAGTAATTTGTCCTATTTTAATTTGAATCCGTGTTTTTATGGGAATCATAGGACCAGAAGGGGTCGCTTTCAGCTCTTGTTGGATCTTGATGCGTTCTATAAAATTCAAATTCGCATCTTTCGAGATGGTCAAGTCAAGTTGTTGGAGCGCATAGTTTTGGCTATTGATCCATAGGGTGCCTGAAAAGGCTAAATCTTGCGTTCTTAGTGGATAAACTTTAAGGACATAGTGCTGTTCATTATCGATGATCACAGAATCTAAAAGATCAAAATCATAAAAATTTCTCCAACCCTCTGCGATGGGCGAAACAAATTCTTTTTCTAGAATACTGATCCAGTTGGTATTGAAATTATATCCTTGAAAGGCAGAACCTGTTATTTGAGAAATAGTTGAACCATCAGTGATACCTACACCGCTTAAACGTGTATTTTGTACGACTTCTTTCTTGAGTTCAGGGGAATTACGGTAATAATATTTAGATAACGTCTCAGAAAAAAATATAGGCAATATTTTATCTCCCTCATCATTGGTAAGTTGCTTTATAGAATCCAAAGTTGAGGTAATTTTCTGCATCGATTTTCGATTTGAGAAGCCCTCAGAGATGTGATCGATATCAATTTCAATTTTCGTATAATTTTTGGTTTTGTAAGAAGTTAGCTGTCTTTTATCAAAGGAATTTTTAAAATTTGCGGCCTTTTCAATAATAGCAAAAGCGGGATTTTCACCTGCTTCAAAAATGAAACCTTCAAATTCAAAATCTGAAGGTTTGAGCTGAATATTTATGGTTTGATTATATTCTTGGGATAGTTTCTTATTAAACGAATCGTAACCCAAATAGGTGACATTGATACTGTCGGAAATCACCGAACTTTTTATTTTATAATTACCCTCAAAATCTGTCGAAGTACCCATAATTGTGCCTTTTATAAGGACGGCTGCATAGGGAATAGGATCTCCTGTTTCTGTATCGGTAATTTTTCCTTGAATTACGTATTGAGATACCGCAGAGAAATTCAAGGAAGTAAAGAAAAGAAGCAAATACCACTTCGAGATGTTGTGATTTATTGATGGAAGTTTGATGATTTAAAAAAAGGTTTAGTAAGTAGTTTTTTTGTTTTATAAAGTTACTATAGTTTCGATGGTTAAGAATCTAATTGATCATAAAATATAAGTTTGATTTTTTTACAATCGATGACTTAGATAGGGCTTGTTTATTGAAGAGAAGATTTTCGTACAAATTGGACAAATTCAAATTCTCTTCAAAAAGAGAGGCTATATTTATATTTATGAAAGTACTCATCGTTGAGGATAACGTAGCGCTTACCACCATCATTACCACTTATTTGGGGAGCTCAGGTTTTGTTTGCGAACAAGTTACTGACCTTAAGCAAGCATTAGAGAAACTCTATGGATTTTCCTATGATATCGTCTTGCTAGATCTAACACTTCCAGATGGAGATGGGTTGACTTTGCTGGAGCAACTTAAATCAAAATGGTCAGCTACGGGAGTACTCATCATGTCTGCTAAAAATGCCTTAGATGATCGACTCAAGGGATTGGATATGGGAGCAGATGATTATCTGCCCAAACCCTTTCACATGGTGGAACTTAATTCCAGAATGAAAGCGATCTATAGAAGGAGACATCAAAAAGGGGCGGTTAATTTAATTTTTAAAGAAATAATGATTAAAGTGGAGGCCAAAGAAGTGGAGGTCAATAATATTGTTTTAGATCTGACCAAAAAGGAATTTGAGTTACTAAGATATTTTATGGTAAATAAAAATAGATTATTGACCAAACAAGCTATTGCAGAGCATCTTTGGGGGGACTATATGGATATGGCAGATTCTTTTGATTTTGTCTATCAGCATATTAAAAATCTTAGAAAAAAAATAAAAGATGCCGGAGGTCAGGATTATATTTCAACGGTTTATGGTGGCGGTTATAAAATGATGGAATCATGAATTTAATTACACGTTTTACGCTCGCTTTTGTATTGGTGGCTGCCGTAGTCTTTGTCGGGGGTGGATTCATTTCTTACCAGGTAGTAAAAAAGGAGATTTAATCAGAAGAAAAAAGATTTTTGAAATCCCGATACAAAAGATTACTTAAATATCTAGAAATGAGTCCACCTACCAATGGGTTTACAAGGAAAAAAACCATTCTTGAACCGGTAAACAAGGATATACCCTTACATGGCCCCATATTTTCAGATACACTGGTTCAGCATGAGCATTTTGGTAAAATGGAAAATCAAATTAAGTTGGAATCTGTTGTGGAGATTGCTGGACAACGATATCACATTACCCAATTTGATTTAATTGTAGAGTCTGATGATATCATAAAGAGCGTCACAAAAAGTATGCTGATCACCTTTTTGATTTTACTTTTTTCGACGGTAATGATTGCTTTGTTTATCTCTTATTATATGCTGGCACCTTTTCGAATACTTTTAACAAATATCCAAAATTTTTCAATCACCCAAAAAGAACCTATTCAATTCACGATCAGTAAAGTCAAAGAATTCAATAAAATCAATCATTTTTTACTGGAGATGACGAGCAAAATAATTTCCGATTATCAGTTGTTAAAAGAGTTTACGGAAAACTCTTCCCATGAATTTCAAACACCCATCGCCATTATTCAGGGAAAACTAGAGAATATGCTCGAAGAAAATAATTTGAGTCAATGTCAAATGAACAGTCTGATCGAGATGCAAAGTACTTTGTCTCGGTTGAGTAAAATGACTACTTCGTTGTCATTATTGACTAAAATAGAAAATCATGAATTTAATAACACGGAAGAATTAAACCTAAGCGAGATACTCAGAACGCTATTAAAAGAATACGAGGAGTTATTGATTTTGAAAAAAATCACATTGAGCATGGACCTAGCTAAGGATATTGAGATTTCCGGTGATCGCGTACTGGTTCAAATTATGTTAACTAATTTAATAAGCAACGCCATAAGGCATAACATTGAATCCGGGAAGATTAATTTGACACTGAGTTCAAATACTTTCATTATATGGAACTCAGGACTACCAACTGATGTTAAACCTACAAACTTTTTTGAACGTTTCAAAAAATTAAATCAACATGTAAATTCTCTAGGCTTAGGACTTTCCATCGTACAAAAAATAGCAGAAAATTACAAATACGGCATAAGCCATCAAGTGGAAGATGATAGACATATATTAAAACTGAATTTCTAAGTACCCTTATTCTTCATTTTTTTTATCAATATTTTTGCCAAACGAGAGGTCTCAGAATTTTATCAGATTTCAATCTTAGACTTGTATTTTAATTACAAAAATGAATAAAATGACAAACTATCTCTGCACCCTAATATTAATGATTTTCGGGTTCCAATTAATAGCTCAAAATCAGCTTGCACCCAAGATAAAAAAAGTCATTGCTGGTTTTGTTATAGATGGAGATACACAAGAGGCTGTTGAGTTTGCCACTGTGAGTGTGTTTCAATCTTCGGATTCAAGTTTAGTTGGAGGAGCGCTTTCCGATCAAAAAGGGGGATTTGATCTTGAGCTGGCTCCAGGAGCATATGAATTGCAAATTCAGTTTTTAACTTATAAGTCTAAAACGATGCAGGTAACCATATCCAGCAATGATCCCAACAAAATAAATCTAGGCCAATTAATTTTGGATCAAGATACCAAAGAGTTGGATGAAGTTGTGGTGCAGAGTGAAAGAACCCAAATGGAATTACAGTTAGATAAGAAAGTCTACAATGTCGGGAAAGATTTAAGTAATCTCGGAGGTAGCGCTGCCGACATTTTAGATAATTTGCCCTCAGTAGCCGTTGACGTAGATGGCAATGTGGGTTTGCGAGGGAGTAACAATGTGAAGATACTCATTGATGGCAAGCCTTCAGGTCTGGTTGGGCTGTCCAGTTCAGATGCGCTGCGTCAGCTTCAAGGAAATTTAATTGAGCGCGTAGAAATCATTACTAATCCTTCGGCACGTTATGACGCTGAGGGTCAAGCGGGAATTATCAACATTATTTTAAAGAAAGAGCGAGCCAAAGGGCTAAATGGCAGTTTTTCTGTAAATACAGGTTATCCGGACAATCATGGGGGTTCGGTAAGTATTAATTTGCGTCGAAAATGGGTGAACTTATTTACCAATTTCGGTGGGAGTTATCGCAATGCTCCAGGAACAGCTTTTTCCAACCAAAAATTTAATTATCCAGATACCAGCTACAGAACTAATGTCGACAGAGACATGGCACGCGGGGGTCTAAATTACAGTTCGAGATTTGGTGCGGATTTTTTTATTAATAAATCAACCACATTGACCGCTTATTATCTTTTTCGTTTCTCGGATGAAGATAATTTCACTAAAATGACCTACAATGATTACGATCAGCTGGATAATTTCAGTCAATTACTGAGGGATGATCAGCAGGTGGAAGACGATCAGAACTTAGAGTACGGTTTAAATTTAGAAAAGAACTTTCAACATAAAGGCCATAAATTAACGTTGGACTTCCAGAGTCAAGACAACAGCGAAGTAGGAGGGTCCAGTGTAGTAGAGGACTTCAGAGGCATCGGAGAAACTGATTTTAAAACATCAGGTTACATGAGTTCGGGAAACTCCGAAGGTGAAAAAAGGATGATGTTTCAAACAGATTATTTTCATCCATTGGGTGATGTGGGTTCGTTTGAATTGGGCTCAAGATTGACCTTTAGAGAGATATTCAATAATTATATCGTTCAGAACAGTGATGATGGCGAGTTATATATAGAGAACACGGATTTATCTAATGATTTCAATTATGATGAAAACATCTATGCTTTTTATGCCATTTTCAACAATGAATTTGAGAAGTTATCTTATCAAATTGGGACCAGATATGAAATCAGTGATGTGAGTACAGAGTTGTTGAATACTAACCAGAAAAACAATCAAAATTATGCCAATTTTTTTCCTAGTGCCTTTATTACCTATGATCTAGCCAACAAGCATAAATTACAAGCCAGTTACAGTCGGAGAATACAAAGGCCTCGTTTGTGGAGTTTAAATCCCTTCTTTTCCATTTCTGATTCACGAAATTTTTGGGTAGGCAATCCCAACCTAAAACCTAGTTATGCAGATTCTTATGAGTTGGGATACTTACAAAATTTTGATAAATCCTCATTTTATTTTGGGGCTTATCACCGTCACAGTACCAATATTGAACAACGGATCACTTCAGTTGTCGATACACTCGGCCTAAACAATGTGACCATTACTAAACCGGAAAATTTGGGTTTGAGAAATTCTATGGGTATAGAAATGAATGGTTCTTTGGAGATCTCAAAATGGTGGAATTTAAATGGTAATGCTAATTTTTTCTATTCCAATACGGAAGGAACGTTGCTGGTTGAGAATGCCGCACCAGTAGTTTTAAGTGCTGAGGCTTACAGCTTTTCAACCAGATTAAGCAATAATTTAAAATTCAAGAAGCTATTTGATGCTCAGGTCAATTTGATGTACCGCGCACCTCAAAATACAACTCAAGGAAAGAGATTGTCAATGATGTCCCTAGACTTGGGCTTCTCCAAGGATGTATTGGACAAAAATGGGACCTTTTCTTTAAGCATTCGAGATTTATTTAATACCAGAAAATACAGAGGCATTACCGATCTTGAAAATTATTATACCGAATATGAATATCAACGCCGCCGCCGTCAAGCCACTTTGTCTTTCACCTATAGACTCAATCAAAAGAAGAAGAGAGGTGGAAATCGTGGAGGAGGTTATGAAGGAGGTGATATGGATGGCTATTAAATCAAAGTATCTTGGACGGGGTTGATATCCCCTTCAAAGGCTGCCACTTCTACTCCAAATTGAAGAAGAAAATCAACGCCTTCGTCCTTGTCCATTCCCTTGTATGCGGCATAGGATTTGTAATAAATTACTTTTTTAACTCCCATGGTCAAAATAATGCGTGCGCAAGCCAGACATGGAGATAAAGTAACGTATAAAGTTGCTCCTTCTACCGAGCTGTTGTTCTTAACAGCATAAAGTAAGGCATTTTGTTCAGCATGTATAGCCAAAGAGCAACCTCCCTTTGAATCACTTTCACAACCACTTTCAGGCCATTTTTCATCGCAGTTGTGGGTGCCTGCTGGAGGCCCATTGTAACCAATAGAAATGATTCGTGTGTCTTTGGTCAGTACTGCCCCTACATGTCGTTTGATACAATGTGATTTGCTGGCCAAGTTGACCGCCAATTCTATAAAGAGTTGATCAAACGATGTCTTTTCCATTGAGAGTGCGGGGAGTAGCTACAAATGTGCTGGCAAAAAGATGATGAAATATGTAAGCAAGGTATATTAAAAGAGATCCTAGGCTATACTCTCGGGATCTCTTTGAAAAGCAGTTTATCCTAACAAAATTCTTCGTAAACCTGCTCTAAATGTTCTGCAATCATTTTCGCAGGTCTTCCTTCGATATGGTGTCGTTCGATCATATGTACTAACTCACCATCTTTAAACAAGGCAATAGCTGGAGACGAGGGTGGGTAGGGAAGGGTATACTCTCTCATTTTAGCAACCGCTTCAATATCAGCACCGGCAAATACGGTAGTGAGTTCTGCTGGTTTCTTGGTGCTGGCATCAAGTGACATGGCTACACCGGGTCTGGCGGCACCGGCTGCACAACCACACACAGAGTTGATCATCACCAAGGAAGTGCCTTTATGTTCTTTCATAAACGCATCTACGGCCTCAGCCGTTTTTAACTCATTAAAGCCGATACTGGTAAGTTCTTCGCGCATGGGCGATACTAAATGTTCTGGATACATACTTATTCTCAGTTTATATTAATTTACAAAAATCCTAATTCAAGTTGTGCCGCCTCGGACATCATCTCTGCGACATAAGGAGGTTCAAAAGTTACCTCAACATTTACATCATTAACTTCTTCTACTTCTTTTATTCTCATTTCAATTTCCCCAGGTATTTCTTCAGCGCTCGGGCATGCTGGGGAGGTTAAAGTCATGAGGACATGGACATTATTCACGGGAAAAATATTGATTTCATAGATCAATCCTAATTCGTAGACATCCACAGGAATTTCAGGGTCATATACCAATTTGATGGCATCAACTATTTTTTCTTTAAGAGCATTTTGCGCATCTGTATTCTCTATTTTATTCACAGGGTCACTCATTTTTTGTCTTTTATGTTGATGGCTAAGGCATACAATTTCATTTGTTTAATCATGGCTGAAAATCCATTTGACCTTTGACTACCTATAAATCTACCCATTCCTATCTTATCAGGAAAATAAATGTCCTCATTTAATATTTCCTCTGCACGATGACCCGAAAGCACCCTCACCAATAAGCTGACTAGTCCTTTGGTAACTACGGTATTTGAATCGGCATGAAAAATTACTCGTTGATCTTCTTCTTGTGCAAATAACCAAAC
>Ga0206125_10001237_pt1 | contig 30252 bp, 46 predicted proteins | sample Helgoland_Spring_4_FD_148598 | JGI IMG/M metagenome (GOLD analysis project Ga0206125, IMG submission 148598) | Pelagic subsurface seawater microbial communities from Kabeltonne, Helgoland, North Sea - Helgoland_Spring_Bloom_20160331_1 | ecosystem: Environmental > Aquatic > Marine > Epipelagic ... | reverse complement strand
TAGTGACGGAACTACTAATAGTGCTGTTAACTTAAATACTCAAGTTTTTTCTGTAGAAGGAACAAGTAACGAAATAACTACAACAGCTTCAGGACAATCTTTAACAGTTTCTTTAGATTCTACAGGGGTTGATCTTCCTGACAATTCAACTGCTATAACACAAACTGCAGGAGACAACAGCACAAAAGTAGCGACTACAGCTTACGTAGATGTACTAGACTCAGCTTCAGATTTAGACATAGCAGGAGACACAGGAACAGGAGACGTAAATTTAAACACTCAGACGTTTACTTTATCAGGAACTACAAACCAAGTTATAACTTCAGTAAGTGGTCAAGAGGCTACATTTAGCTTATCTTCTACAGTACACAGAAACCTTCAAGGAAATGTTACAGGAGACCTAACAGGAAATGCTGACACAGCTACAGCCTGGGAAACTGCAAGAGACTTAATTTTATCTAGTGAAGCTACAGGTACTATTTCAAATGTAGACGGTACTCAGAACGTAACTGGTGCGGTTACTTTATTAAACTCTGCGGTTACAGGAAAAGTACTTACAGGACTGCCAACTCCTGCTGCAGGTAATATACAATCTTCTGATACTATCTTAGAAGCTTTTGGTAAACTACAGTCTCAAGTTAGTTCTATTTCAAATGGATTAATATTTAAGGGTAGTTGGGATGCAGCAACTAACACTCCTACATTAACAAGTGGAGGAGGAGAAGTAGACTCAGGAACAACAACAGGACAAACAGCTTTTAAACTTATAGAGACAGGACAAAATTTTAACACTACTGTAACTATAGGAGACAAAGTAATAAACCAAGTAGACGGCACTACAGCTCTAGTAACGGTTATTGATAGTAATACTCAATTAACACTAGACGCAGATATTATGCTAAGTGGAGAAGCTTATACTATTGACGCTAGTCCTTTTATTCCTCAAGGAAATTATTACGTAGTAAACTACGCAGGAACAACAAACTTAAACGGAATTACAGACTGGTCTATTGGAGACTGGGTTATAGCAGACGCAGACAACCGTTGGTCTAAACTAGATCATAGTCAAGTAGATGGTCAAGGAACTCCTGGACATTTACCTGTTTTTGCTACGGCTACAACAATAGGAGATTCTATAGTCGCTCAAAGCGGTACAGCTTTAACTGTGACAGGTTCTTTAAGTACAACACTAGGAGCTTCGGTTACAGGAGACTTCGCAGTAAACACTAATAAATTTACAGTAGCTGCAGCAAGTGGAAATACAGTAGTTGCAGGAACAGGAACTTTTAATGGAGATGTAACAATAGATTCTTCAACTGCAACTTTAAATATAAAAGGTTCAAACACAGGTGCAAGTTTAATAAACTTTGCAGATGCAGCAGATGGAAATGTAGGTAGAATTTATTATGACCATACAGATAACTTTATGCAATTTAAAGTTAATGATGTAGAAAAATTAAGAATAGACAGTTCTGGATATACAAAGTTTACAAAATCAACAGGAGCAGTTGTCGCTTCTTTTTATGATGGAACTTACGGTGTTGATTTAGCAGCTACAGCTACAGGTGGAAGTATTCAAACTTTTAATACAAATCAAACATTAAATCTTAATACTTACGGAACAGGAGATATTACTTTTACTACTTCAGGAACTTCAGAAAGAATGCGTATAGACTCTTCTGGCAACGTAGGAATAGGAACTGATTCGCCTACAAGTTATTATTCTGGAGCAGATAATTTAGTTATAAAACAAGATAGTGGAGAAGGTGGAATGAGTATAGTTACTGCTAATGATACAAGTGGTGCTTTATATTTTGCTGATGGAACAAGTGGAAACGAACAATATAGAGGTGGAATCGGGTATACACATTCAACTGATAAATTGTTTTTAGTTTCTGGTGGTCAAACTAGAGTATGGATGAATGATTCAGGCAACGTAGGAATTGGAACTGATTCGCCTGACTATCCTATTGATGTTAATGGTATAATAAGGTCTAAACCTCGTACTCAAGTTGCTAATGTTTCAGGTAAATTAATACTTGCAAGTGATTTAAATAGTGTAACACAAATTGGAGGTATAATTGGTACAATAAGTTTTACAAGTGATGATAGTGACCACGGAGCAGATTTTGAGGTGGGTAAAATAGAAGTTGTAAATCAAAACCAGTTTGGTTTAAGAAATGATATGACTTTTACAACAAGAGGTCAAGCGGATGTGGCAGAAAGAATGAGGATTCAATGGAACGGAAATGTAGGAATAGGAACTGATTCGCCAGATTACAAACTTTCTTTAAGAGATGATAGTACAAGTGCATATCCTTTAAGTTTAGAAAATATTAATATAGGTACAGCAGGGGTTCATACAGGAATACGATTTGGTTACGCAGGAAATACATATCAAAAAGGTGCAATTATTTTTGAAAGTCAAGATGCAAATGGTAGAGGAAAAATGTATTTTGCTATGGAGGGAACAGCCAACTCATCAAATGCTGATGAAACAGATGCTAAAATGACTATTGACAGTTCAGGAAATGTAGGAATAGGAACTGATTCGCCCAGAAGTATTACAAATCATACAAGTTTAACAATAAATGGTACATCAGTTGGTAGAGTAGATTTATCATATGGAGGAACAATAAGTGCTTCGTTATACAGCAATAATAGCTCTACTGGTTTGCAAACTGAATCAGCTTTACCTTTAGTTTTTGGCAGTAATAACACAGAAAGAATGCGTATAGACAGTTCAGGGTTAGTAGAAATAAAAAACACAACCCCTACATTAAGACTAACAAATACTCAAGACCCTTTAGGTAATGGAACAGTAGGTATTTTAGAGTTTTTCACAAATGATTCCTCAACAGGCGCAACAAGAACAGTTTCATCTATTGTATGTGATAATCAAGCAGGTTCATCAGTACCAGGAGGAGATTTAGTATTTAAAACATCGCTTGGTGGAAGTGGTTCTCCTGTAGCTACAGAAAAATTACGTATTAAAGATAACGGAAACGTAGGAATAGCAACTGACACACCTTCTGCTTTATTAGAAATTCAAACTGCAGGTACAAGTGGTAATGATGATTTCCAAATTTTTAGTAGAGGCGAAAGTCCTAATTATGAAGTTTTTAAAATATCAAGGGCAGCAGGAAGTACAGAACTTTTAGCTAATCAAAATTTAACTTTAAGTGCTGATTATGATGCTAACCATACTTCAGTAGATTCTAATATAATATTTAAAACTGACAACGCAGAAAAAATGCGTATAACATCTACGGGAAATATACAATCTAATAATTTAGGTAGTGGTTTTACTGTTGGTTATGGCTTTCAACTTAGTCCACAACCTGGCTATTCTCAAATCTATATGGAATCAAATACAACTGATACAAGAAGTTTACAAAGATTTTATAATCCAAATGGAAATATAGGAAATATAATAATATCAGGTTTTACAACAACTTATGGAACTTCTTCAGATTATAGATTAAAAGAAGATTTACAAGACTTTGCAGGATTAGATATGGTTTCTAAAATACCTGTATATGACTTTAAATGGAAAACAGATGAAAGTAGAAGTTATGGGGTTATGGCTCACGAACTTCAAGAAGTTTTACCAGATGCAGTAAGTGGAGAAAAAGATGCAGAAGAAATGCAAGGAGTTGATTATTCTAAAATAGTTCCTTTATTAGTTAAGTCAATACAAGAACTAAAAGCAGAAGTAGACAAATTGAAACAAGAATGTAAATGTAAATAATATGGAAAAAACTAAAAAAACTAAAGTAGAATTTCTAGAAGGAGATCATTTAAAAATTTGGTATTCTACCAGTACTTACAATGGAGACATAACAGTTTCTTATAAACAAGGTCAAGTTTTAATTCCAAAAGGAAATATAGAACTAGCTGAAGAGTGGGGAGTCAAAAAGAAATGCGAAGACAAATGGAAAAAAGTAGTAAAGAAATCAAAAAAATAATATATTTACTATTCACTTAAAAACTATAAAAATGTCTAAAATTAAAAAAGAAGAGTTAGAAGTATTACACAAACAAGAAAACGCTAAAGTAGAAATTCGTAATAGAATAGGTTTGCTTCAGGTTGAAATTCATTCACTGTCTCACGCACATTTAGGAGTCCAGGAGGAACAAAACAAAACTAAACAAGAACTAGAAGAGTCTTACGGAAAAATTAATATTGATCTTAAAGACGGTTCTTACGAAGTAATAGAAGAAGAAAAAGAATAATGAATTTTACAGATTTGAAAATATATTTTTATAATACAATAGCGTTAGGAGTTTCTATGATGGAGGTAGAGTTAGGTTTAAAAATTATATTGCTTATCTGTACTATAGGCTACACTATAAGTAGATGGATACATAATGAGAAAAATAGATAAAATAATAATACACTGTTCTGCAACTCCAGAGTTTAAAGACTTTGATGTAAAAGATATAAGGGACTGGCACGTTAACGGAAACGGTTGGTCAGACGTGGGTTATCATTATGTTATTAAACTAGACGGAAAAGTCCAACTAGGTAGACCTGAACAAAAAATAGGAGCTCACGTAAAAGGCAAAAACAGAAGTTCTGTTGGCGTTTGTTATATTGGCGGTATGGATAAAAATATGGAAAATTGGTTAGATACTAGAACCGATGCACAGAAAGCATCTTTGTTAACATTAATAAAAGAGCTGCAGCAAAAATATCCTGGTTCTATAGTTTACGGTCATAAAGATTTTACTAGTAAAAAAGCCTGTCCAAGTTTTGATGCTAAAGAAGAATATAAAGATTTAACGAATGAATGAAATAAGCGAGGAAAGTAAATTTGAAATAAGTATAAAAACTTTAATAGGGATAGGAGTAGCTTTGTCTACGCTTATAGGTATGTGGTTTGCTCTACAAGCCGATATTCAAGAAGCAAAAGAATTGCCTGAACCTGAAATATCTAGGACTGAGTACGACTTAAAAGACCGTTTAATTAGAGAGACTATAATGAATACAGGAAAGAAAGTAGAAGAAAACTCAGAGTCGTTAAAGAAAATAGACGACAAGTTGTTTGAAATAATAAATAAATGAAAAAACTATTATGTGCGATATTTGTATTGGCTGCGGTTTATGTTAACGCTCAAGAAGTAACTGTTTTTCAGATTAACGCTAAATGGAATCAGGACAACAATTACGATACTAGAGGATTAAAAAACTGTATTATAAAATTTGGGTATTTAAAAAACCAACCTAAAGACATTCAGCAAAGTATTACTGCTCTTCCTGTTTTAGTTATACAAGACAAAAAAGGTAGAACTCGTATGCAGTATATAGGAGATATTAGTCTTCAGATAAAAGTTTCTAAAGAAGAAATCCAGGCTACTATAGACAAAGTAAATCAGTTATGAAAAAAAAATTCAAGGATACAAAAGTAGGTAAGTTCCTTATTGGTAAAGGTGGCGTATTCAGCTCACTAACTGACAGCATTCCAGACAAAGGATTATTAGGACTTGTAAAGAACTTAATTGACAAAGACGATACTCTACCGCCAAAAGACAAAGAAACTGCCTTAAAGCTACTAGAAATGGACAATAACGAGTTGGTAGAGATTACTAAAAGGTGGCAGTCAGACAATAATTCAGATTCTAGTTTAGCAAAAAACGTAAGACCTTTATCGTTAATTTTTTTAACTATTTCTTTAATAGTGTTTATACTACTAGACGGATTCGATATAAACTTTGGAGTAGATTCAGGATGGGTAGATTTACTCAAGTCACTTCTTATAACAGTTTATGTAGCTTATTTTGGTTCTAGAGGAGCTGAAAAATTCAAAAATATTAGTAAATAATTATTATATTAGTATAAGACTTATATTAATATATGTTTATATATATATGTTTAATTAATATAATATTAATATAATATAATACTTATATAATATAATGCAAATTAAATTAAAAAAAAAAATAGATAATATTATTTCTACAAAGGTTTCAGATAAAGATAAAATTAATATGTTACTAGAATTAAATGCTAATCAATGTCGTACAGGAACAATGACTAAAAAGACTAGTAGATATATTTACAGACATATAAAATCTTTAGATTATAATTTAGGCTCACTTTTATTATCGTGAAAAAACTAACCAGAAGCAAGATCGTAAAAAAACTAGACGCAGAGTTTAGTAGATACATCCGACTAAAATACGCAGATCAAAACGGTTATGTAAAATGCTATACTTGCGAAAGAGTAAGACATTACAAGGATTCAATGCAGTGCGGTCACTTTATGTCTAGAAGACACTACTCGACCAGATGGCTAAATACAAATGCTAGACCCCAGTGTTATGGCTGCAATGTGCACTCTCAAGGTCGTAATTATGAGTTTGCTTTAAACCTAAATAAAGAATACGGCTATGACATAGCTCAAGAACTTCTGCAGCTTAGTAGAGAAACTGTAAAGTTTTCAAATCCAGATTTGCTAGAAAAAATAGAATATTATAAAGTTTTGAACAGTGAGTTTAATATAGATTAATTAGAGTATATTAGCTATCTAATTTTCTCTGTGTTAAGGGAGTATTTAGCCGCCTGGCTTCTGCTCCCTTTTTTTGTTTATTATATTTTTATTATATTTGTATTTATAACACAGAAAAAATGGAACAATTACACATTAAGTTGTCTAAAAAAGACAAGGAAATTCTTAGAAATTTAGCTAATAAAAAAAGAATGACAATGTCTGGTCTTATTAAAGATCAGATATTTAACAAACAAGTACAAAATAAAAATCTCTATGACAAAATAGAGTTTCTACAAAAAAAAGTACACTGGCTAGAAAAAGAAAACGAATTACTTACCATACAAAAAGAAAGAGCAGAGAGTCTGCTCATTAATTAAACACACAAAGAATGACAGGAAAAATTACATTTATTAATCGAGAACCAGATTTTGACAAAAATCAATGTTACAATGTAACACTAGCAAACGGACAAAGTTTTAAATTTTATCAATTAAAAGAATACAAAGGAGAAGTTAGAACTCATTTTTCTAAAAAAATTGGAGACGAAATAGAGTTTGAAATAAGTAGTCCAAAGTATAACACAGCTAGGTTAATTAGAAATCAGAAAACAGAAACTAAAAGTTTTCAAAAACCAGTTTCCCAACAAACTTCAATAGAGTTTCAGTCTTGTTTAAGGTCTGCAGCTTTATTGTATTCTAACACACCAAACGTCAAAAGTAGTACGGTACTAGAAACTACTGAATTATTTTATAACAAACTAAAACAAATAACTAATGTCTAATTTCGAAACCGAGTACTGGAACTGCGTAGCTCCTTACAAATCTAAGTATGAATTTATTAAACTACATTTTTTAATGGATGTAGACGAATGTATCAAAATGTTAAACAAAGCTAAGTCTGAAGGGAACGATAAAATTGTTCTAGACATAATGTCTAAGAAAGCTGACCCTAGCAAGTTTTATGCCAAGAGAAGCATTCAGCTCAAAGATCAGACACAAAATGTCAAAGAGCATCTACCAAGAGCTGCGGCAAAAGAAGACCTACCATTTTAATAAAGGGGAGTTAATAGCTCCCTTTTTTTTTTAATTTAAAATACCTACATTTAAACAATGCTAATAAACTATGAGAAAGTTACTGCACATTTACACGATATACGAACAGGAAAAATTAAAGAAGGACTTACCTTAGGTATTCCAGAAATAGACGAATATTTTAGATTTAAACCTGCTAGTTTTAATATTGTTCTAGGACATTCTAATACTGGAAAAACTACAATAGTTCTTTACTTAATGTTAGCCTATTCAATTAAGCATCATATAAAGTGGTTAGTGTTTAGTTCTGAAAACGAAGCTTATTCTATTATTAGAAAGCTTATAGAGTTTCTTGAAGAAAGACCTATCCAGGACGTACCCTTAAAACAATTTGAAAAACACAGTAAGTTTATTTATAATCATTTTAAAATTATAGACGCAAACAAAACATATACCTACAGAGAACTTTTAAATTTATGTAAGGTTGTTAAAGATGCCTGGAACTATCAGGGTTTACTTATTGACCCTTACAACTCTTTAATAAAAGACCCAAAACTTATAAAATCTATAGGCGGTCACGAGTACGACTACCAGGCTACAACTGAGCTTAGAATTTTTGCTAAGAAAAATAACATAGCAGTATGGGTAAACACTCACGCAAACACTTCTGCATTAAGAATTACTCACAGACTAGAACACGAATACTCAGGACATCCTATTCCTCCAAATGCTGCAGACGTAGAAGGAGGAGGAAAGTTTGTAAACAGAGCTGACGATTTTTTAGTAGTACACAGATATATTCAGCATCCTACAGAATTTATGATTTCTATGATACACGTAAGAAAAATAAAAGAAGTAGAAACTGGAGGTAGACCGACAAGTATTGACGACCCAATAAAACTAAGAGCTTTGATTAATAATGTAGGTTTTAGTATAAACGGTATTTCTGTTCTAAAAAAAATAATACAACCTTTTTAAATTTTTTCTTATCTTTCTGTAGTGGAAAGTGAAATAAAAGAACTAGTCAAAAAAGAACAGACTTGGCTCAACTATCTAAAAAGTTGGGGATGTAATCCTGACACAGCAAAAGACCTAGTTCAAGAATTATATATTACTATTGACAAATGGCTAAAAAAGCATAACAAGTCTTTAATGTATAATGATAAAGAAGTTAATTGGTATTTTGTTTATATTACACTTAGAAATTTATTTCTAGATTTAAAACGACAAGAAGCAAAAGTTTCTATAGTTTCTTTAGATCATTCTGACAAAATAAAAGCAAGTCTAGTAGTGGAACAATACCAAGAAATAGAAGACAATAAATTCGAAAAGCATCAATCTATAGAAGAGTGGTTATTAAACGATGACTATTTACAAATGACTAAAGATTCTGAAATATTTGATTTTAATAAATATGATAAAAGTAAAATGTATAATTACTATTTAAGAAAAGTCTTTGAAGAAATTTTTATACATAATAAAAGTATTAGTCAATTAAGTAGGGATACAAATATTTCTTATTACTCGTTATACAATACAGTAAGGAACATTAAAGAACAAATAAATAAATTTTATGAAACTAAGAATTGGGGATAGATTAGAGTTCATTTTTAAATGGACTGGTATTAAATGGTTAGTCAACAAAATAGTAGTAGACTGGTTAGGCTATGAAAGCTGCGGCTGTGAGGAAAGACGTGACGCTCTAAATAATTTTAAAATAAATAGAAATGAATAGAAAAGATTATTTTCTTTGGAAAGACTTTAGATCAAAAGACGGTCAACAATTAAGTAATGAAGAGTTTGAATTAATTTGTGAGCTACATTCCAAACTATATTTACACCAATTTTATCGACCCTGTACCTGCTCTCCTAAAACTATTTTACGTTGGATAAAAGATATTAATATAAAATTCAATGAGTCTAAAAAATATCGAGTAAGAAAATGAAACTCGAACAAGTCCAGGAATACGAAAAGGCAGTAGTCTTTCTTCTTAATCTAGATGGGTGGGACTTGAAATGGACAGGAAACGAAGACAAGTACAAACACTATGACGCTGAAGGAAAAACCCCAAAAGGTTTTAGATGTGTATTAGAAATGAAATTTCGCAATAAATACTATCCAGAAAAACTTTTAGAAAAATCTAAACTAGATTACTTAATGTCTATGGACAAAGAAATAGTTAAGTTATATTTCGTTGCAGATGAAAAAGGAAATTACTTATTCTGGCTAAATGAAATTAAGCTTCCTAAAATAGAAAAAAGATACTGTCCTAGTACTACGCTATGGAGTAACAAAAGAGAATCAAAAGAAGTATATCTTCTAAAAGAAAGTTTAGCTTCTAGGATTAACTGGAACGATTAGGATAGTTTTAATATTTTTCTTACTTTTATAAAAGAGAAAATTAAACATAGTGAACCACGATAAAGCCGAAGTCCTTAAAGACATAGAATATAATTCTCACACTTCTATTTGTTTAGAATTATTAAATAAATGGAAAAAAGATAGTTCTAATTTAGAGCTCCAGGAATTTATAAAGTCTTTTCTAGAAACTATTTTTTATACTAATACTTTGCAAAGAGATAGATTTATACATAATAAAATTGTAGAGGAGTATAGAAGCGACAAGTTACGAGCAGTAGAAAGAGCACGTAAAGCAGATAGTAAAGTAGATAAACTAGAAAAAGAAATATCTAAACTTAAACAACTTATAAACCTATGACAGCTAAAGAAAATCTAGTACTAATGTATAAAGCAGAAATAGAATGTTTAAGAGCTGCATACTTAAAAGAAAAAGATACTTCAGAAAAGTTATGTCAAATAATATCTGAAAAGGAAATAATAATTAAACTTCTTAAAAACAAGAACAAAGCCTATGACAAATTCAATTAAACTTCTAGACGGTAAAGTAGAAGACAGACAAGAAGTAATAGACAATATGTATTCAGACGATTACTACTATGGGTACTTAGGTAAAAATGCTTTATCTAGTAGTTCTATAAAACTTCTTCTGGATAGTGCCAAAACATATTTGTATATAAATAAGTACGGACAAAAAGAAACTCAACCTTTAAGAGACGGACATTTATTTCACACTATGATCTTAGAACCTGAAAAGCTAAACGATATTGTTTTTGTAGATGTCCAAAGTAAGAACACTAATAAGTTTAAGGAAGCTAAAAAGTTTCACGATCAAGTATTTACTATGAAGGAGAAAAACGATGCTGAAAGATTATGTGACGCACTGCTTAGAAATGAGACAGCTCTAAGTTTAATCCAGGACTCACAGTTTGAAGTTCCAATGATAGACACTATTAACGGCTATCCTTTTAGAGGCAAAGCAGATGTATTGAAAAACAAAGGAGGCATAGTAGATTTAAAAACAACTATAGACGTAAAGAACTTTTATAAGTCTGCAGATGCTTATAAATATTTTAACCAAGTATACATATACTGTCAGCTCTTTAATGTAGACTACAAGGACTTTAAGTTTTTATGTATAGACAAAAAAAATCTAGACGTAGGGGTCTGGGACTGCTCAGAGAATTTCTACTTAAAAGGAGAAGCTTCAGTACACGCAGGTATTGAAATATACAAAGAGTTTATAGAGTCAGATTTTGACATAGACCAATATATAATAAAAGGAACACTTTAAATTTAATAATATGAACATAGAAAAATTCAACATTTACGAAACTAAAAACTACAACTTGTTTAAACTACTAGACTCTAATAGAGAGCCTAATCAAAGAATATTAAACAAACTAGAAAAAAGTATTAAAGAAATTGGAATACAAATTCCTATAATAGTTAATACTGAAAACCAAATAGTAGACGGACAGCATAGATTCTGGACTCTTCAGAAGTTAGGTTATGTAGTTCCTTATATAATTAGTAAAGCCTGGAAAAAAGATAATCATACTATAGAGATTAATAATACTAGTTCTAATTGGACAGCTTTAGACTATGCTAATTATCAAATGAAAAGAGGTAACATAGATGTAAAGTCTGCTTTGGAAATTTCTAGTGAGTGGAAAATAAAAACAAAAAACAAATTAAAACCTACAAATAGTTTAGAGCTACTAATGTCAGGTAAAAGTTCTGGAAATTTAAAAGGCAAATTAAAAACTGCAGCATATTCTGTAGATTTAAAAACAGGAAAAAAAATATTTAATTTGTTAAATGTAATGGACGAGTACCCTTCTAGGTCTTCCGTCTTTGCACAAAAATTTGTTAGAGCTACTAAGCTGTTTTTTTTCAAACATAAAAAAATAAATCTTCTAGCTATTAGAAAAATGTGTAAAGAAAATTATTTGTCTGCATATAATAATGAATACGATACTGTAGAATATTTAACAGACATTTATAATAAAGCTAACAAAAAATTAAAAAGAGAAAAAACTTTATTTTAATATGAAAGATTACGATAGAATAGCAAACCTAGTTATAAGTCTAACTGAAATAAATATATTCGAGAACCGAAGAACACAAAAACACGTAGACGCTAGAGCCTTCTTTGATTACATAATGAGAGAAGTGAAGAACAAAACCTTTTTAGAAATAGCCAAGTACTATAAGAGTCACGGTAAAAAAGCAAACCATACTACAGTACTTTATAGAGTAAACCTCTTTGAAGAAATAAAAAACAGAAGACCTGAATTTAAAACCTGGCAAAGACTAATAGAACAAACTACAGTTTCTCCTAAAGACTTATTAAGTATTATGAATAAAATTAAAAGCCTAAAAAATATAGAATCAATAGAACAAGTCGTAGACATACTAGATGCTTTGACTGAAGAAGAACTCCAAAAAAAAGACAGCTTCCTTCGTACAGTTTAAAAGTTAAATATTTTCCGTTATATTAGTAGAGTAATGTTACAAATGTGACAGTATAAAAAAGATATAATGAAAACAGAAAGTAAAGATAAAATGCTAAAAGCTCTTGAGGAGTTTTATGGTATAGTAACCACAGCCTGTCAAAGCGTAGGAATTAGTAGACAAACACATTATAGATGGTTAGAAGAAGATGAAGACTACAAAACAAAAGTTCAGGATATAAGAAACTCTGCTATAGATTTTGTAGAGACTAAATTGTTTGACTGTATTAAAAGCGAAAAAGAAACTTCTATAATATTCTACTTAAAAACTATAGGTAAGTCTAGAGGTTATGTTCCACGTCAAGAAATAGATACTGGAGACAATAAAGAATTTAGAATTGAAGTAGTAGAGTGAGAGACTTAAAAACCAATATAGTTTGGTCTCATTTAGAAAAAAGCCTAAAGAAAATAATAATAGAACAAGGCGGTTCTAGAAGTGGTAAAACATATAATATTTTAATCTGGATTATATTTGGTTATTGTTTAAGAAATAAAAACAAGGTAGTATCAATATGTAGAAAAACTTTTCCTGCATTAAGAACCTCAGCTATGAGAGATTTCTTGGAGATACTAAAGAACAACGAACTCTATAGCGAAGAAGATCATAATAAGACAAGTCACGAATACAAGATAAACGGAAACCTAGTAGAGTTCATATCCTTAGATTCTCCACAAAAAGTAAGAGGACGTAAAAGAGATATACTTTTTTTGAATGAAGCAAATGAATGCACCTGGGAAGACTGGAATCAGCTAGTGTTCCGAACAGTTGGTAGAGTAATACTAGACTATAATCCTTCAGACGAATTTCACTGGATATATGACAAAGTAAAAACAAGAGAAGATGCAGACTTTTATAAAACTACTTATAAAGACAATAAGTTCCTGGAGGAGTCTATAGTAAAAGAAATAGAAAGACTGCAGCACACAGATGAAAACTATTGGAGGATATACGGACTTGGAGAGATCGGACAAAGCAAAGCAACTATATTCCAATTTAGAGAAATAGAAAAAATACCAGACAATGCTAAGTTCGTTTCCTATGGTATGGATTTTGGCTATACTAACGACCCTACTTGCATCTCAAAAATTTACCTACACGATACTAATCTTTATGCAGAAGAGCTGTTATATCGTACAGGAATGACAAATAGAGATATACATAATGAATTACTAAGCTTAGGTATAAGCAGACGTGATGAAATATTTGCAGACTCAGCAGAACCAAAAACAATAGACGAATTGTATAGATACGGTTGGAATATAAAACCTAGTACAAAAGGAAGAGACTCAATTAATATAGGAATTGATATGTTAAAGAGATACACTATACACGTAACAACTAAAAGCCAGAATGCTATAAAAGAGTTTCGTAACTACAAATGGAAAGAAGACAAGAACGGAAATATTCTTAATCAACCAGAAGATAAATTTAATCATTTTTGCGACAGTCTTCGTTACGGAATATATAATAAACTAGCTAGACCTAATTATGGAAAGTACGCAATCAGGTAAGACTTGTTGTAAAAAACCAATGATACCTACAGGCTCATTACAAAACGGTTTTTATTTCTACTGTTCTAAATGCGGTAAAGTGGAGTTCTGGAAATAGATTTGTATATGTCAATAACTTTTTGTAACTTTATAATGTTGTTAAAGTAAAACTCTTAATACACAGAGTGGTCTAGCAAGTAAAAGGTCAAAGCAAAACCTAACGAGGCAGCAAAGGAATTATCCTTAAATAGTAAAATGGTGTAAACAGAGAGCACCTACTCACAGACAAATCAAAATCTCTTTAATTTTAAATTTAGTAATGAAACCTATTAAGTGTGATAATTGTAAAAAAGAAAACCATTCAGATAATTTTTTATGTGAGTACTGCGGTTTTGACTTTGATTTTCAGTTGTCATATAATCAGTGGGGTCTTCCTGAATTAACACAGAAAATTAAATAATATGTATTACTACGCTACTACCCTAGACGATCTAGCAAAATTAATTACTAACCCAGACTTCAAAGTAATGGATGTCTACGGTGCAAAGCCTGGCTCAAAAGAATATAAATCTGGTAAAGGATTCTGGAGAGTACAAGGCAGATACATTAATAAAGGGGACGCATGAAGCGTCCCATTAACCTTAAATAAATAATTATGCCAATATCAAACGAAATATTTGAAACCTACAGGATTCAAGAAAGAGTCAAAGAACAAAAAAGAGCAATTAAACTTCTAGTAGCTCAAGGCTATACTATCCTGGACTTAGAGAACAATATTATTAACAAAGAAACTATAAACTTATAAATATGAGCAGAGAAAAATTAGATGACTTTTTAAGATTTTACGCAGGTCTAGTAGTGCAATTCAGTACTATTTTATTTTCTGCAGCATTTTGTCTAGTAGCAATTATGACTGTAGTAAAACTATTGTATAATGTTTTTAATACTCTATTTCTGTAGTAATGACTAACAAGGAGTGGTTTCATCATAATAAAATAAGAGTAATGAGACAGTATAGAAGTAATCAGGGTAGAAGCCCAAAAAGAGAAAAAACAACTTTCCGAGTTCTGAAACTTGCATTAATAAGTTTTGTTATATGTGTTTTGTATTTTATAATAGCAGGTTAAAGGTTCACTGTAAGTCCAATAATTTTGGTAAGTTAGCTAAGTTGTTTAAATTAGGGTAGTCGAAAGGCTGCCCTTTTTTTTATTAAAAAAATTAATTATTACGTTATATAACTATATGGAAATAAAAGTCAACGTACCTAACAGAATGCAGGATATTACTTTAGAACAATATCAAATGTTCCTGGAACAATGTACAGATGAAAAACTAACAGAAGAAACGATAGCAATAAAGATGCTAGAAATATTCTGCGGACTACCTAGAGATAATTCTTTAAAGCTAAGAATGAGTGATGTATTTAGTATCTGCGACCAGATCAATAAAATACTAGACGAAAAGCCTCAGCTTATAAGTAGGTGGAAATTTGAGAACTTAGAGTTTGGTTTTATTCCACAGCTAGACGATATGACTTTTGGAGAGTATGTAGATGTAGACACTTATATAACAGACTGGAACGATATGCACAAAGCTATGGCTGTTTTATATAGACCTGTATTACAAAACTTTAAAGGTAGTTATGAAATAGAAGAGTATAAAGGGGACACGTATTGGGAAATAATGAAGCAGATGCCTCTTAATTTAGTAATGGGTTGTATGCTTTTTTTTTGGAATTTAGAAAGGGACTTAGTCAAAGTTATGAGGAGCTCTTTGAAGAATCAGGAGAACCTGACCTCTCAAGAGAAGCTAACTTCAATGCTAAGTATGGATGGTATCACTCTCTCTGGAGACTCGCAAAAGAAGATGTAACAAAGTTAGACAAAGTTACTAAGGTTAATTTCCATAAATGCCTAAGTGCGTTAATGTATATAAAAGAAAAGAATACGATACAAGTATCTAAAATAAAAAAGAAATGAGTAATAAAAGAGGTATAAGAAGTTACTATTTAATAATGAATAAACTAGAGGAGCAATTACTACTTAGCCCTTTTGTTAAGACTGTCACGTTTGGAGACATAACTCAAGTAGATTTAAGAAAGCAAACTATATTTCCTTTGTCTCATATTATTATGAATAACGTAGTTCAGAGCGGACAAGTAATGACTTATAATATGACAATACTTCTGATGGATATTATAGACATAAACAAAGCTGTAGTAGTAGATCAGTATACTGGCAATACAGATGAAATGGACATTCTTAATACTCAGCTAGGAGTAGGCAATAGACTTGTAGAACAAATGAGATCAGGACAATTATTTAACGATATGTACCAAGTAAGTACCGATGTAACTTTCGAGCCTTTTTATGATAGATTCGGAAATGAATTAGTAGGATGGGCTATGAATGTAAACATAACTGTAGAAAATGATATTTATATATGTTAGCAGAAGTAAATAAAATAATGGATGCGTTTGCTATAAATGTAATCTCTGCAGCAAAAAACAATTTAGCCAAGTCAGATAATTCAAACGGAGATTTATATAATAGTTTAGATTATAATATTTCTGACACAGACGATAGTATAGAAGTAGATTTTGTAGCAACTGATTACGCTAAGTTCTACGATCTAGGAGTCCAGGGAGCAGCACCATCAAAGATGCCTCCAAACTCTTTAAACAGATATAACAAAGCACCTATGAGCCCATATAAATTTGGTAGTGGTTCAGGAAAAAAAGGAGGACTAAGAGGAGCTATAGACAAATGGGTTATAACAAAAAACTTAGACAATATAAGAGACCCAGAGACAGGAAGATTTTTACCAAGAAAGAGTATTGTATTTCTAATTTCTAGAAGTATATATCTAACAGGAATAAGAGCGAGTAATTTCTTCACAGCTCCTTTTGAACAATACACACGAGACCTAGAGACAGACTTAGAAGATGCACTAGGAAGAGATATAAAATTAGCTTTTGAAAAAATAGAAAGCAGTAACGAATTAATAATAACAATAACATAATGGGTGCAATAGCTTTAAGAAGTCCATATTATAGAAAAGATACAGCAGGAACAGGAGCAAACTCTGCAAAACTGGAATTAACAATAGATGGAAATCTAGAATATACTTTAGTAAAACAAACAACCGCAGGAGCTATAATGCTCTGGGAAATATCAGAATTATGTAGAGATTTTTTACAATTAAGTTATGACGGTATATCAGCTAATGAAACTATAACTATAATATCTACTTTAACTTCTCACGTTTCTACTAACGGAACTGGTACTGCGTTAACTACAGATACTGACACTGATATAGGTTATGATGCTTACGGAACTTTTATGCAAGGAGCAAATCCTTTTATTAGTCCTACAGGTTCTATACCTACTTGGTTAGTTTCTAAAGACCCAAACGGAACTTTTAATAATACTTTTTATACTTACGCACCAGTTGGAGCTACAGGAAGAGTACCTTATATTACTACTACTTATACTCAAGGATATTCTCCTTATACTGCAAATCAAACTGAAATTTCAGGAACTCCTGCAGGAACAAGAATGAATATAATAAGAGTAGACTGTACTAAATTTGGAGACGGACATAAAGTTGTTTTTGTAAATAAATACGGAGCAGTCCAAGAGTTTTGGTTTTTTCTAAAAGTAGTAAACACTATAAATAAAAAACAAGAAAAATATCAAAGAAATACTTTAAGAACTACAGGAAGTCTTGCAGGTACTTACAGTCAAACTAAACACACTAGACAAGATTATAATACTGTAGCTAATGAAAATATAACATTAAGTTCAGGTTTCTATCCTGAGTGGTGTAACCAATGGTTTGAAGAGCTTTTATTATCTGAGCAAGTATGGATACATCGTATTAAAGAGTCTAATGTATCTCAAGAAGAAGTAATCCCTGTAAACGTAACAAAAAGTAGTATGGTTAAAAAAACTGTATTAAATAATAAACTAATAGAATATACTTTTGAGTTTGCTATGTCAGCAGATTATATAAACAATATTAGATAATGCAAAAACTACAATTATACATAGGTGGACAAAGAGTTGATTTGTTTAAAGATGAAACTGTAACTTTAAATCAAACTATACAAAACATAAAAGACCCTGCAAAAATATTTGTAGAATTTACAAAAGACTTTACTATACCTGCGTCTAAAATAAACAATCAAATTTTCAGACATTTTAATAATTATGATATAACAACTAATTTTTATGATGCAAGGTTTAAAACTGCAGCAGAAATACAACTTAATTATATTCCTTATAAAAAAGGTTTCATAAAACTAGAAGGAGTAGATTTAAAATTAAATAATCCTTACGCTTATAGAATAGTTTTCTACGGACAAACCGTAAGTTTAAAAGATATTATAGGAGACGATAAGTTACAGTCTCTGACTCAATTAGATAATTATAATTTAACGTATAGTAGTGCCAATGTTGAAGCAAGATTAAAAGCTAATATTGGAAATATAATTGCACCTTTAATAACTTCTGGAGCAAGTAACGAAGACAACGACTTAAATCCTTCTAGGTTATATTACAATTCTCAAACTCATAATGTAATAGACGGTAATTTATTTTTTCATAATACAGGTTCTAAAAATGGTGTTTTATGGAGTGATTTAAAATATGCTATAAGATTAAATAACATAATATTAGCTATAGAAAATCAATATACAGATATAACTTTTAGTACTGACTTTTTTAATTCAACTAATAAACCTTACTATGATTTGTTTATGTGGCTACACAGAAAAAAAGGTAGCGTAGAACCTGCAGAACAGATACAAAGTTTTCCTACTTTAGTTACAGAGTTTGGAACAGCACAGCAATTTACAACTATGCTTTCAGGAACAACTTTAGAAGTTTACTCTTCTTGTAATCCATACGCTAGTGCCTCTTGTCCTAATACATCTTTGCCTTCTATTACTCAGTCTTTAACATTAACTCCTAATACTAGTGATTTTTACGATGTTGTTATTTCTAGAAATAGTGTTACTTGGTCTAGTCATATTGGATTATCTGGAACACAAACTTTAACTAGAGCAGATATGCCTATAATGGATGAGGCAGGATATACAGTAACTATATTTGTAGCGTCTGGAGTTAACTTAACATTTTCTAGTATAGAGTGGGAATTGTCAGGATACTTTGGAAATTCAGGTTGGCAAGAAAATTATATTACAGGAACAAACACAGTAACTGCAGATGCTTCTATAGATTTTGTTATTAGACAACAAATTCCAGAAATGGGTACGTTAGACTTTTTGACTTCTATATTTCAAATGTTTAACTTAACTGCTTTTTATGTAGAAAACCCTGCAGACCCAGACTATCAAAAAATTAAAGTACAAACTCTAGATGAATTTTATGCTACTTATAACACTTACGATATATCTAAATATATAGATATTAATTCTAGTTCTGTAGACGCAGCTTTGCCTTATAGAGAAATTAGCTTTAGTTACGAGGGGACTGAAACTTTTTTAGCAAAACAGTACGATCAATTAACTGGTAAATTATGGGCTGCAGAAGAATTTACAGGAGACTCTACAACTAATGGAGACAGTTTTGATGGTAATAATTCTACTTATTCAATACAAATTCCTTTAGAGCACGTACTAAACGAAAGGTTAGTAGATGCTAATACTACTTTAACTCCTAGTACAAATAAAACCTCAATTCAATATGCTTATTTTGTAGACGATAATCAGGATGCTTATTTTGGTAAACCGTTATTATTTTATCCTATACTTATAAACAACACTAAGCCTAATTATAAATCTATTGCTTTTAGAGACACTCCTACAACACATAAAGAAGTAACAAGTTATTTTATACCCTCTAACAGTGTAAGTATAGACCCTAGTATAAGTACTAGTAATATTAATTTTTACGAAGAAACTAACGAGTATACACCTAATGGAACTTTTAGCGGAACTTTATTTGCTGATTATTACAGGACTTATATAAGAAGCATATTTACTATTAACAGAAGACTAATAAAAGTTAAAGCCTATTTACCTTTAAAGATTTTATATAATTTTACTTTGAATGATGTCTTTACTATAAACAACAGATCATTTAATATTAATACTATAGAAACTAATTTACAAACAGGAGAAAGCAATATAGAATTATTAAATAATTTTTCTGTGCAATCTTTAGCCTTGACAAATGTTTACACTTTAAGTCCTTTAACTTTTTATACTTTTTATTATATCAGTTCTATTGGAAATGCAGAAAATTTAACTGTTGGTAATATTATATATACAAATGAACAATTATCTATTACAGCTTCTGCAGATACATATTATCAAAGTAATAGTGGAGAAACTACTACGCACTGTAACGCTTCAGGAGAAGAGATGAGTATGACTGTTAATTCAAGTGGAGCTATAACTGCTATAACTTGTTCAATGCCATAAAATAAAATTATGATAAAAAATATAATAGAATTATTAAAATACGCAAACGGAGAAACCGAAAATATTAGGTTTGCACAGGGAGCAAAAAAACTTCCTACAAACTTTAAAGAAACTAAAAACAAACTTAAAAAAGAATTAAAATGGCAGATTCAGTCCAAAAAATAAGAGTAGAAGGCGGTAAGGAAGCAGAGGCTGCCATACAAGGTGTACAAAGTGCACTAGAAAATTTTAATAAAACTGCAGCAAAAAATAGAGATGCTGTAAGACTTCTAGATAAAGCTACAGGTGGAGCTATAACTAAATTCCAGGATTTCCAAAAAGGTATTACTCAAGGTATATCTACTGTTAAAGGTTTATCTAAAACATTCAAAGGTTTAAGGGTAGCAATAGCAGCGACAGGTATTGGACTTATAGTAGTAGCCCTTGGAACTATAGCTACATACTGGGATGAAATAACAGGATTTATTTCTGGAGCAACTGCGGAACTAGAAAGACAACAAGAAGAATTAGAGAGAACAAAAAAATTATTAAATGACGAGGTTAACTTACTAAACAGTCAAATAAGATTACAAGAATTAAAAGGAGAGTCTACAGACGAAACTCTATTAACATTAAGAAAGACTTTATTAATTCAGCAAGAGTTAGTACAATCTCAAATAGAAGAACAACAATTACTTCTAGACAAAGAAATAGCTCAGAAAAACGAATTAACTTTTTTCGACAAACTAAAAGCTTCTTTTGATATTAGAAAAGGTTATAACTATGAGGAAAATTTAGCCTTAATTACTGCAGAAAAAAAAGCTTCAAGTACTGAAGAGCAAATAGAGTTAGAAGATAAAATTAATAAACTAAAAGATGAACGTATAAAAATAGAAACGTCTCTAACTGCTTTAGATGTTAATGCTGAGAAAAGAAGAAAAAAAGAACTAGACGATGAAAAGAAAATTACAGATGAATTATTAAAACAAAAAGAACAAGCTGCAAAAGACGATATAAAACTTCAAGAAGAAATAGACAAAGCTTTATTAACTAGTAAACAAGATTTAAGAGCAAAAGAATTAGCAGACTTAGATTCATATTACGAACAATTAATTATAAAAGCTACGTTAGCAGGGAATGTAGAACAAGAAACTTTACTTGCTTTAGAAGAACAAAAAAGAATAGCTCTAGCAGAACAACAAGCCGAGTTTGACCAGGAAGATAAAGAAGCTGAAGATAAAAGAAAAGAAGAAGAAGCAAAGCTACAACAAGTAAAAATAGATGAAGCTCAAAAAATACTAGACTCAGAACTTGACTTAGAAGAAAAGAAAAGAAAATTTAAAGCTGACACTCTTGACAATTTAATACAACTTGGAGGAGAAGAGTCAAAATTAAGTAAAGCTCTATTGGTAGCTAAACAAGCTATAGCCTTACAAGAGTTTTTAATTGATATAGGAGCGTTACAAAACAAAGCTAGTATAACTGTAGCCGAGGCTAATTTAGATGCAGCAAAGTCAGGAACAGCAATAGCTGCAGGTACTGCCGAAACTGCTAAGATCGGTTTCCCACAAAACATTTTACCATTACTTGCATACGCAGGACAAGCTGCAGGAATTATTATGGCTATTAAATCTGCTGTCAGTTCTTCTAAATCTGTAGCAACTACTGCAGGAGGAAAAGACAAAGGAGGGTCTCCTGCAATACAGCCTCCAGTAGTAAGTGCACCTGCTTTTAATATTGTCGGTCAAAACGACACTAGTCAATTAGCAGAAGCTATTACAGGACAAACTCAAGCTCCTATAAAAGCATACGTTGTAAGTAACGAAGTAACAACTGCTCAGAGTCTAGATAGAAATATTGTACAAGGAGCAACGATAGGATAAAAACAAAATTAATAATTAACACGTTATACTAATATGAAAATAGTTGAATTAATTATAGACGAAGAAGACGAGTACGCAGGTATTGACGCAATCAGTATCGTAGAAAGTCCTGCTATAGAAGAAAACTTTGTAGCATTAAACGACCAAAAAGAAGTAAAACTAAAGTCGATAGACGATGAGAAAAAAATTCTTATGGGTGCATTATTAATACCTAATAAGACTATTTACAGAAAAGATGGTAAAGAAGAGTATTATATATACTTTTCTAAAGACACAGTCAAAAAAGCTAGTGAGTTATTTCTGCAAAAAGGAAAACAAAACAACGCTACACTAGAACACAAATTTGACATAGAAGGATTAACACTTGTAGAGTCCTGGATAGTAGAAGACCAACAAAAAGATAAAACTGCTTTATATAATATGGATGTTCCTGTAGGAACTTGGATGGGTGCTGTAAAAGTAAATAATGATGAAATCTGGAATGACTTTGTAAAAAACGGTTCTGTTAAAGGTTTTAGTATCGAAGGATTCTTCTTAGACAAAGAGGAAAGACCTAAAGAAAAAATTAAAGACAATTTAAAGTCAGAAATTAAGGCAGGAGTTAAGTTATTAAGAATTAAAAAAATGATAATAGACTCTATAAAAAACTAATATGCCTGTAAGAAAAAAAATAAACAAATCAAACAGAAGAGGACAAGCTCAGCCTTATGCTGCAAGGTGGAATCCTGCTAGTCCTAGTAATAGTTCTAGAGCGTGTTACTGTAAAGACCAGAACACTTATTCCAGGGAGTGCTGTGACGGTTCTTTATGGGCTCAGGGTATAGGTAGAATTACTGGGTAAAATGCAAAAAAAATAAACTTTTCGTTATAACTATATGAATGCTATAAACAGGATTAATAGTAAGCTATTTAAAGACAATTTAAACTTTCGGTTAATATTAACAGAAATTGAAAAGTCTGAAGTAGAACTAGAAAAGTATCCTTGGGACGAATGTATAGCAGATCAAACTAAAAGATACGGAGAAGAAGCAGCTCCTAAAATCTGCGGATATATAAAGGAAAAATATGGCAATTAGATTTAACCAAGTTATTTTAGATAAATTAAAAAAGAATAGAACTGAGCTTTCTAAAAAAGTAGACCTTTCGCTAGTAGACGATATTGACAGTAGCGAAGACTATTTTATGCAATCTTACGATGAAGCTAGTTATGGTGCAGATTTCTTAAATGAGTGGATAGACAAAATTAACGACTTTAATACTGAATTAAGTATAGCGGTAGATAATTATATAATTAATGGCTCAGCAAGAGATTTAGAAGAACAAGCTGACGTAATGAGAGAATATATATTAAAACTAGAATCAACTGCAAATGATCTAGGAGTAAATCCAGACGAATTAATAAGAAATTATGCAGGAATAACTGAAGCATTAATGAATAGTGAAAATGTAAGAGAAAGATTCCAAAGTGCTTACGATGAATTATTATATGAAGCTAACGAAAGATTTGGTCTTAGTAATTTTATGAAATAATATGAAAGCATTAAAAAACATACTAAATAAGTTATACTCTGAAGACAACGGAGTGTTTGCTATTTTAAAAGCTGAAAACAAATTAGAGTTATCTGCTTTAAATGATTTGGATAGTGCTTTAGATAATGCTGAAATTTATAGTAGAATAATTAATATAAACGAAGCTACTAAAGATTCTCAAGATTTAATTGATAAATATAATACTCTAAAGTCTGAAGCAGAAATACACTACAATAATTATGAGGTTATAGAAAATTGGTATTCTACTTTAAAAGACTCTATAGATACACTAGAAGAAAAACTTAACGCATACCAGTTTTTATCTGACGAATTAGGAATAGACCCTAAAAATTCTGAATCATATAATTATGGAGACAGGTTACTTTTAGATATGCAAGACGAATACAGAGAATACGATAGTAATTATAATACAATATCTGAAGCTATGAGAATAGCTAACGAAATTTAAAATAAACATTAATAATTAAATAATAAATAATGAAAGCAAGTGAAATGTTAAAAAAGATCAACACACTCTTAGGAGTTCAGGTTGAACTAGAAGAACTTATCTTGGATAACGGTACTAGAATATTTGCCGATAGCTATGATAAGGGAGAAAGCGTTTTTATTGTCACTGAAGACTCAAGAGTTCCTTTACCAGAAGGCGAGTATATGATAGATGACGGTAGAATGTTAATAGTAAAAGAAGAAGGCTTAATTGACGAACTAAGATTAGAGTCAATAGACGAAGCTGAAGAAGAAGGTTACAAAGACGGAATAAAAGACGAAAAAGAAGATGTTAAAGAAGACTTAGAAGAAGAAGAAATTATCGTAGAAGCTCCTGAAGAAGTAATTGACGAGATCGGAGATATTGTAGCTGCAGTCGTAGAGGTTGTTAGCCCAATTATCGAAGAAGTAAAAGAAGAAATTGAAGAGCTTAAAAAGAAATATGGCGAAGTAGACAAGGTAAAAGAAAAAATGTCTAAGACTCCTGCTAGAAAGCCTTTAGCTCACGCACCCTCTAAACAACAAAACGAAGGGTTTACGTATGGACAAAACAGACCTCAAACAACAATGGATAGAGTTCTGTCTAAATTAAATAATATAAAAAATAAATAAAATGAAAAGAAATGTAAATTTAGCTACTACTACTAACATTACTACAAGCTATAGCGGGATTTTCGCTAATGAGTATTTAGCGGCAGCTTTGCTATCAGCGAGTACTATTGAAGACGGTGGTATCTCTGTAAAACCAAATATTAACTATAAAGAAGTTATTAAGAAAGTATCTACTAACAACTTAGTAGTTGATGCTACTTGTGATTTTTCTCCAACGTCTACAATAGACTTAACAGAAAGAATCCTTGAGCCAACTAACCTACAAGTTAACTTACAACTATGTAAGCAAGACTTTTTATCTGACTGGGAAGCTCAAGAGATGGGCTTTAGCGGATTCAAGAATATGCCTCCGACTTTTGCTGACTTTATTTTAGCTCACGTTGCTGCAGAAATTGCACAAAAAACAGAACAAACTATCTGGTCTGGTGTTAATGCTAATCCAGGAGAATATGACGGTCTAGTAACTTTAGCTGCTGCTGATGCTACTATTCCTGCTGCTCAAAAAATTGCTGCGGTTGCAGGTGGTGTTGACGCTGCTAACGTAATTGCTGAAATGGGAAAAGTTGTAGATGAAATTCCTTCTGCTTTATACGGAAAAGAGGACTTATACTTATATGTATCTCAAAACGTAGCTAGAGCTTACGTAAGACAATTAGGAGGATTCGGAGCAAATGGATTAGGAGCTAACGGTGTTAACAATATGGGAACGCAGTGGTGGAATAATGGTTCTTTATCTTTTGACGGAGTTAAAGTATTCGTTGCTCCAGGTATGGGTAACAACAGTATGTTTGCTGCAGAAAGATCAAACATTTTCTTTGGAACTTCTTTAGTTTCAAATATGAATGAAGTTAAACTTTTAGATATGGGCGACCTAGACGGTTCACAAAACGCAAGAGTTATCGCAAGATTCTCTGGTTCTGTAAACTATGGTATCTCTTCTGACGTTGTAGTTTATTCTTAATAAATTAAATTAACCAAAATTTAGGGTAGGTGGGGACAACCTACTTACCCTTTTTTTTATAAAAAATATAAATATATGAGCTGTTCAATATTATCTACAGGTAGAAACCTTCCTTGTACTAAAGGAGTAGGAGGAATAAAATCTATCATATTAGTAGACTATGGATTATTAGGAGCACTTTCAATAACAGGAGCTGAGGTTACTGCTATTGGGTCAACTCCTTCAGGTTATCAATATTTAGTTAAACCTGGTTCTTCTGGACTAGAACAAACTATTACTGCTTCTGCAGAAAATGGAACTATCTATTATGATCAAAATGTTACAGTACAATTACAAAAACTGGACAAAGAAACTCAAGCTGAATTACAAGATGTAGCTAAAGGAAATCCTCACTGTTTTGTACAGGACTTTAACGGAAATTATTTTCTAGTTGGTGCTTACAATGGAGCGGATACTTCTGCAGGTACTATTGGAACTGGAACTGCCCTTGGAGATTTTACAGGATTTAATTTAACGCTGACTGCTCAAGAGCAACTACCTGCGTTTTTCTGTGCGTCTGCTGTTATTAGTGCAATTACTATTGGTGCTGCTATAGACCCATCGTAATAAATTTTAGTGTGTTTAATGAGATTATAGGGGGAGAAATTCCCCTATTTTTTTACATATACATTTGGAATGCAAAATAAATAAAAAGTACGTTATACTATAAAGCAAGAAATGATAGTTTTAACTACTACTACATCCGAGCAAACTTTTGAGATAATTCCTAGAGAATATGTAACGGATGCTACAATATGTATTAGAGACGAAAGTACTAATGAGGAGATTTGTGTTTTAACTACAGGTCAATTTTGGAACACTAATACGTTTGACTGGAATTTAGCTAACTATGACTGGGAAGACACAGCAGGAATTGTTATAACTAATGATTTGATGTATATTACAATGAATTTAAATTTAGTAGAAAGCAGGTTTTATGATATTAAAATTTCTAATTTGACTGGGACTGTAATATTTAGAGATAAAATTTTCTGTACAGACCAAACTATAGATCAGGCTACTAATAATTATTATGATATGAATTTAGGACAATATACAATTAACACTTCTGGAAATAACGATTATATAATATATTAAAAATGGACTATAAATTTTTACAATTAAGCACTTATACAACTCCTGAAATAAAAGAAGTTAGTAACCAAGACTGGATAGGTTATGGAGCTGACAATGATTATTTTCAATTTCTTATAGATCGTTATAACGGTTCTGCGACAAACAACGCTATTATAAACGGAATGTCTGCTATGATAGTAGGGAAATTCTTAGACGCTACAGACTCTAATAAAAAACCAGAAGAGTACGCACAAATGAAATCTTTGCTTACAGAAGAAATGCAGCAAAAACTAGCTAGTGATTTAAAACTAATGGGTCAATGTGCAATGCAAGTAATTTACAGTCAGGATAGAAGTATGGTAGCTCAAGTTGAACACATACCTGTAGAAACTTTAAGAGCAGAAAAATGTAACGATGAAGGAGAAATACCTGCTTACTATTATTATTATGACTGGTCAGAATATAAACAAGGAGACTACTTAGAAAGACTGCCTGTTTTTGGTAGTTCTAAACAAGAAATAGAAGTATTATACATAAAACCCTATAGAGCAGGATTTAAATATTATAGTCCTGTAGATTATCAAGGTGGGATTCAGTACTGTGAACTAGAAGAAGAAATAGCTAACTATCATTTGAACAATATTATGAACGGTCTCGCTCCTTCGATGCTCCTGAATTTTAACAACGGTACTCCAACAGAAGAAGAAAGAAATATTATAGAACAAAAGATAGCTGCAAAATACCAGGGTACTAGTAATGCAGGAAGATTTATATTAGCTTTTAATGACTCTGCAGATTCTGCAGCAACTATGGAGACTGTTCAATTAAGTGACGCTCCACAGCAATACGAGTTTTTATCTACTGAGTCTATGAAAAAAATTATGGTAGCTCACAGGGTTACTAGTCCTATTTTATTTGGTATTAAAGATATGACAGGGTTTGGAAATAATGCAGATGAAATAGTTACAGCTTCTACATTAATGGACAACACAGTTATAAGACCTTTTCAACAGCTTTTACTAAACGCTTTCGATGAAATACTAGCTTACAACGATATAGTTCTTAATTTATACTTTAAAACACTACAGCCGTTAGAATTTAACGATCTTACTAATGCTACTAACCAAGAACAAATAGAAGAGGAGACAGGACAGAAGTTTAGTTTTAAAAAAATAGACGGAAAAGAAGTTTACGAAACTATTGAAGAAGCTGAAGCTAAGGCTAATGAGTTAGGATGTATGGGCTATCACGAACACGAGGAAGACGGTAAGACTTGGTATATGCCTTGTCAAACACACGAAGAGCTTAAAGCTCCTTGTTGGGATGGCTACGAACAAATAGGAACTAAAGTAAAAGACGGTAAAGAAGTTCCGAATTGTGTTCCTTTAAATATTACAGAAAATTTAACTAAGGCTATTCTAGAAGAATTACAAGATAAAGGAGAAGATGAAGAAATGAAAGGTTACGATCTTATAGACAGTAGACCTGCTAATGAGTTTGACGAAATATTAAATCAGTCTTTAAACTTTGCTACAGAACTTGCTTCAGTTCCTACTAGTACTCCAAACAAAAAAAGTTCTCAAGACACTAGTATAATAAAAGTACGTTACAGATACTACGGCAGTAATAATCCACAAAGAGAATTTTGTCGTAAAATGTGGGCTGCTAAAAAGGTTTACCGTATGGAGGATTTAAACAAAGAGAGTTCTGATAATTCAGAGTTAGCTCCTAAAGGTTCAAACACTTATAATCTTTGGCTTTATAAAGGTGGAGTAAATTGTCAGCATTACTGGGAACGTAGAACTTATTTAAAGAAAAACAATAAAAGAATAACAGTCGCAGAGGCTAGACGTAAAATTGCAGCACTAGACCCAAGTCTCAAAAAAGAAGCAGAGATAGAAACTAATGTTCCTGAAGTTGCTCAAGTTGCACAGCCAAAAAATGACTGGTGGAGTTTAGACCCTAACTATAGAAAATAAAAAGAAATGGCTACAGCATTATTTATATCACGAACAGACCTAGTAAGAAACTCGATAATTGACGGTTCAGTAGACACTGACAAGCTTCTTCCTTTTATTAAGATAGCTCAGCAGATGCACATTCAGAATTATCTAGGTACTGAATTGTATAACAAAATTTCTTTATTAATTACTAACGGAACTTTGACTGAAGCTGACAATCCTGATTATTATCATTTAGTAAATGAGTACGTACAGCCTATGTTAATAATGTTTGCTATGGTGGATTTTCTTCCGTTTGGAAACTACGCTACTAAGCAAGGGGGTACAATGCGTCATAGGTCTGAAAACGCAGAATTGCCGACAAAAGATGAAATAGATTTTCTTGTACAAAAATATAGAGACTTTGCGGATTTCTATACTAGAAGATTTATAGATTATATGAATTATAACGCTTCAACTAAATTTCCTGAATACTACTCGAATAGTAATGACGATATGTATCCAGACACAGAAGCAAATTGGGTAGGATGGGTTTTATGAAAAAAGAATATAACATTAAAAACAAGAACTTTAAAAAGTTAATAGTTTATCTAAAAAAATTAAAGAAATGAGTACATTAACAGGAAATAAAATAAGTTTAACATATAAAAGTTTAATTAAAACTGCAGACAACGATGTATTAACTGCGGTATTAAAAGAACTGTCGGATGGGTTAGGGAATAATTCAGGTGTATTTCTAAACACAGGCGGAGACCTCAAGTCAACAGGAATACTAGAGTTTGCTAATTTTAAAGGCACTTCTACTTCTGTAACTATCAATAAACTTGTTAATGAGGCAGACGGCATATCTAATAACGATAATGACACTTCCCTAGCTACTTCGGCTGCAGTAAAAGATTATGTAGACACTCACGTAACTACTCAAGACTTAGACTTTTCAGACGGAACTAATCCTGGAGCAGTTGATCTAGACTCTCAGGTTTTTACTATAGTAGGGACTAGTAATGAAATTGAAACTTCTGCAAGTAATCAACAATTACAAATAGGACTTCCTAACGATGTAACAATAAGCGGAACTTATACAGGTACTACTTTCTTAGGAGACCTTAGCGGAACGATTAATACAGCTACTACAGCTACTACTCAGACTGCAGGAGATAATTCAACTAAGGTAGCTACAACGGCTTACGTAGACACTTTGGATGCAGCTAGTGATCTTGACTTTAGTGACGGAACTACTAATAGTGCTGTTAACTTAAATACTCAAGTTTTTTCTGTAGAAGGAACAAGTAACGAAATAACTACAACAGCTTCAGGACAATCTTTAACAGTTTCTTTAGATTCTACAGGTGTTAATTTACCTG
>Ga0206125_10001227_pt1 | contig 30501 bp, 24 predicted proteins | sample Helgoland_Spring_4_FD_148598 | JGI IMG/M metagenome (GOLD analysis project Ga0206125, IMG submission 148598) | Pelagic subsurface seawater microbial communities from Kabeltonne, Helgoland, North Sea - Helgoland_Spring_Bloom_20160331_1 | ecosystem: Environmental > Aquatic > Marine > Epipelagic ... | reverse complement strand
AGCCCGAATCGTTACCGGAACTCCAGTCTACATGGTACTTCTAAACGCGTGCAGCAACAAGCACAGGCACGCGACGTGCGGCACGCTGGTGAACGCGCTGGACAGGTCGGAGACAGGGTCGGAGACAGGGTCGGAGACAGGGTCGGAGACAGGGTCGGAGACAGAGTCTGAGACGGAGTCGGCGGACGCATTGCACGCAATGCCAATGGCGTCCAACAGATCTGTCTCCACCTGTCCAAGGCGCAGACACTGGCGTGCTGGAATCGAGTAGTACATGAGAGACCCTTGGTGTGCGTGGTGCGAAAAGGACGATCCCTGATTGTGGTGTTCCGGTGTGAAGAGCTCGACGCCACCCACATAATAGGCGCCATGCTTGTCCAGTGTACAACCGCGCACTGCTGGATCGTCGGACGCGTCGTGGATAGCAGCGTCAAACATGGTGGGAAAACATGCACCACCAGAGCTGTACCCTACAGTGAGCCCGTTCCCGTCGGCACCCTCGCGCACGCTGGAGCTAATGCCCACGCCATGCAGCAGCTCGTGCAGCAAAACCGTGTGCAGATCGTAGCGCCAACCCGTGTCGCACGCGTCCGCATTGGCGTCCGCGCCTGCCCAGTACCAACCGTTGGGTACCTTGGGATTAATGCGCAGTCGAATGTCAATGTTGTCGTACTCTGTGAAGAAGAGAGACGGGACCCAGACTGGCACAGGTTCCTGCCGCAGATACATGGTGCGCGACGCGTACCCCAAGACCTGCTGACCAATCAGTTCGTTGTCGTAGGCAACGTCAATATTGGGCGAGAGGGGCAGGTCGCAGACCTTGGTGAGCGACTGCCAGACAGCAGCCACCGCCTTCTCCAGATCTGGTGTGTGAGAGTCGGAAGTGGCATAGGTATGAGCCTCCAGCTCGTCCCACGTAATATCAAGAGCAGGCAGGAGCCGACGCGCAACACGCACTTGCATTTGTAATCTGACCGTGTACATTTATACTATCATAATTTTCGATAACTCTCGTTGTACTTGTTGTACTTGTACTTGTTTTGTGTTCAATCTTCGTCCACAAAAGTGACTCGCAAACTTGATGTCAATCATGATCTCTCGCTCCACGTATGGCTCCAGCATGTAAAGCACCGCTGAGAATCCGTCCGTGCCGTTGCACCAGGAGTGCTGGATGTTGCTGGTACACTTGGGGTCGACGTAGTCCTCGTGGTGGTGGCACGTCTGGAACGCAAGAGCATCCACGGCAGCGAATGCTGTCGGACTGCCGTCCACCATCAAATCCCAAGAGTCCTGCAGCGCCTCGGACTCCGACTCTCCCCAGTCGTAGCATCCCACGTTTGGACACGGCTGGGTGGCAGTGTTGAGCACGCAGCGCTCCAGACTCCCCTGCCTGGGCACACAGATGCGAATGTCGGTCATCCAGGGATTGCCCGCCGACACGGTCAGCAGCGCACGCGTTGGGAGGTACAGATGCGCGGTACTGTCCACGAGCACGGTGCCGTCGACGTGCGTCTGCACAATGTGCTCCCGCAGTGGACAGTCGGAGACGCTGAGATTGAAGTACATGTCGAGCTGCGACGTGGCGTCCAAACAGTGCTGCCATCCCGAATTGTAGAGACAGTCGTGCAGCAGCACAGAGAACGCGTAGTAGCGGTCCGTAAACTGGAAGCACTCCTGGCTGAGATCCTTGCAGTCGGTGTGCAGAGTAAAGGAGGTCTGACCTCGCTGGACACCAGTGTAACCTGTGAAGATGGACGGTTGGATGTCCAGCGCCTCGCCAAATCCTACAGGAAAGGTACCCTGGACGTCGGAGGGCTGGGTGGCGATGCGGTAGTAGTCGCGCTGCTCGTGGCGCTGCAGCGCAGTTTCCACCAGGAAAAACATTGCCATGCGGTACGACGCGGGAGCAGCGCACTCCTGCAGGTCGTACTCGAGGAACCGAATAACGGTGGACGGATCGGAGGAAATCTGGACGCAGCTGCCGTCGCGGCACTGGATGTCACCGACCACCCAGTCAAACACCTCACAGTCAACATCGTGCATACAGGCGAACTGGCAGGTGTGCGTCTGCACGGGAAGCGCGACGCAGCTCTGCACGTGCTCGATGCACATGTTCAAAGTACAGGGGTCGGTGTCGAAGCACTGGCGCTCCACACCGACGCAGACGCCTGCCTCGCAGTGGTCGGAACTCGTGCAGTGTTGACCGTCGTCGCACATCGTGCCGTCAACGCCGGGCACGTAGACACAGGCGCTGTCCACACACTGTCCCAACCCACAGTGGTCGTCCAGATGGGTGCAGTCCATGGGCACGCCGTGACACGCACCGGCAAGACAGGTGCTCGTGGTGCACGTGTCGAGATGGCAGGTGGCACCGTCCACCAGATTGACGTACTGGCATCCGAGCACCGGATCGCACGCGCACGCCTGGCACTCCTGGTGGGTGCAGTTGATTGCGACACCCACGCACTGCCCTGCCAGACAGCCGTCGTCCACGGTGCAGACGTCCTGGTCGTCGCACGCCACGTCGTCCTTGTAGGGCTGCAGGACACACTGGCTGCGCAGCGTGTCGCAGAGCCCCTGGTTGCAGAGCGTGTCCGTGCAGTCGCGGTTGGACTGGCAGCAGTTGTCGACGCGCGACGTGAGACAGATGCCGACACAGGTGTTGATCGTGCACGGATCACCGTCGTCGCAGTCGCAGTCGGAGAGGAGGAAAAAGGCGCCGCCACAGAAGAGCAGCAGGAGACAGCAAATGGTAAAGGGTGCGTGGTCCCGCTGGTGAAATCGATCGCGACGACCCCACATTTTTTATATGCGCAACGGTACTAGTTATACCAAACCCAAACTCAAACTGGAACACGGGGGTCTGGACAACAAAAAAAAAGTACTATAACTACCCCGCCGCGTGCTTAGTAAATGAAGAGACTTTTAACATTAGGTTTTTTATCTGGTGCCGCGGCACAGGCACAAGAATCAGGTGCCGCGACACAAGGCGCCACGGCAAGTTATAATTTGGTTGGTAGTGCGACGGTATCTACCAATGAACATATTCACATGGTAACATTAGAGTTGGAAGATCACTATGCTGACGACAATGCGGAGTTTGCCGCAAGAAAAGAAGTTAAAATTAGTTTAGTACCCACAGCAGCAACAGAGGTGGGTGGTCACTCCATTCCGAGTAGCGTCACATTGCAAGTTGTAGATTGTGTTACCCATGCTGAGGTGGGTGGTAGCTCTAGTATGGACTCTACACAGCCTGGGCTTGCAATAGAATCGTTTTTCGATTTATCAGGCATTACGGAAACTTCCACATCACTGCAAAGATGTTTTATATATAAATCGGACTATCCAGCTTACGGAAGTATTCAAGCTGACCTACAGTTACGTGTCACAGACGGACCGTTTGGTACAGGTGTCTTTAGTCAGCAGTTACCATTACAGGAGTGGAAAAAAATTGCTTGTGGAGATCTTACGTATACAGTCGACACATCAGACAATGGTAATTATCCTGGTATTACAAAAGCTGAATGGAGTAATGTAGCAGGTGTCGGTTCTAGATTGCGTGTAGACTACAAAGAGAAATTTACATGGGATCACAGTATTGGTGAGGCTGCCGCTATTGACCAAACAGGAGATTGTCACCCCATTCATGCAGTCATGGCAACACCTGGAAGTGCATATGACGCTTGGAAAACCACCGGTGCAGTGGCAGCGTTGAGCCCAACGTTTGCGGCTACATCGAATACAACATTCACACAAACACAGGTTACATACGATGGTACATTTACGTTCGACGTACCATGGTACAACGTACAGCCACAGTACATTGCGCCGGATGGATGCACTGGAAATTTGTGTTCGGGTAAACTGGCAGTGTCATATGGTACTGGTAACACCCATCTGTACGACGCCGCCAGTACCAGCGCGTGGAATAACCACTACAGTTGCAAAGATGCAGCTTTTGCAAAAAGAACAGATTTTTTAAATAGTCAGTTTGATAATGCAACTTCAGCCGTGCGGGTTAGTGACTTATTCACAATCTCAGATGCCACCACAGCTCCTTGTGATTTATTCGATGATGTTGTCGCTCCGTTTAATGATCAAAACCAAGGTAAGATCACCTGTGTTACAGGTCCAAGTAAACGGAAAAATGACGCAGCCGTTACAATTGCAGCCACTGCGGCTGGTATACCAGTTGCTATCGAAACACATTGGCGGTCTAGTATTGGAGATTGTACTGTAAATCCAGTAGTGGATCAGGATACATCAAATGATTTGGGCGAGGAAACATTGACACTGGGTGGTGAGCCAAGTGTTCCATATTACTTTAGTCCCCAGCGTTCCGACTGGGGATACCCAACCCTGGTAGAGGACTCATCTGCGGGACTTACGATTGACACTCTGCAGGACAACCCCGCTGGATACTCTGTAGTACAGTCAATATTATCATGTACAGCAGTGTCCATTACAGGCGGGGATGGTACCGACGCTGCAGAGTTAACAGCCCCTGTTCCTGCTGACGAAGATTGTGACAGCAAATCTTTTGATATTAATTCGCTTAAATCATTGAAAACATCAGCGACAGGATGGGCTAACAAACAATGCACAGATATCTCTGCAACCGTATCGCGAACTGTTACTATTGCTCAAATATCGGAATGGAGTGCGACAACTCCAGTCGCCAGCGCGACTATTGGGCTTTCACATCTAATTACCGAATCAGCGGATCCACAAAGGCACCAATACAATGCTGACAATGGATTTGTGTCCACAGGCTCAAACACGGCAGTGACAAGACATGCACATGCAGCTGAATCGAAAGATACAGCATTAACTACTATTCATATCACTTTCCAGGACGATAGTGCTGATACCGGTGATACCGGCGATAAAGATATTGAGGGCACGCACAGTTACGGTACTGCAACGCATGGGACAGTTCATTGTGCTTCACCGTCTCCTTTGGTTGCAACCTTTGATCCAGGTTTCCCATGTGATAGTGCAACATTTGATATTCAACACAATGTCTATGTTCGCCACAGTACACTTGAGTTCGCCTCGCCGTTCGCAGTCGGTGAGAATAAAATTGATTTCACTATTGCAGAGGCAGTGTATAACAAAGATGTTGCACTTGGAGAAGGCAGCCACATTCCTGATCAAAAAATCACATTATGCAACCCGGCAATTGGAGAAGATTCAAATGTTGTTAGTCACGTTAAATCTGTTCCAACTCCAGAAACTCAAGAAACTGGAACCACGCCTCAGTCCACATACTCTCTGGTGAACCCTGCGCCTGTTGTTGGATCCTCCTGCATTGAATACGATTTAGAAATCACAGGAACAAGAGGTGATTTGGCTGGTGATGTAACAGATGATGTTACAATTTTGGTAAAATACGAAGGATATGCAACCGATGTTGATTGTAAAAGCAATACCCGAACTCCAGGTACTACACTTCAGTTGAAGTTAGCAGTTACGTACACGCACGAGGATAATAAATTTGGCGGGCGTGTCATTGTTCGCGACCAGCTGGCAAACGCAAACAACCCCGTGCCCATAGATCTACAGGCGGATCACGTATATGATTACACATTTGACCATTTTTCGACCATTCCTCAACAATTCGCCATGCATTACACCATTGATGGATCAACATTTACCGATGATCTGAATAAGGCTCGTGTGATTCAAGTTGATTTGCAAAAAGATGGCGGTGATAAGCAAATTTTGAAACTTGGTTATAAGTCTGCAGATTTTGCACGAGCGGGGGGGGACACATGCACAGATGTATGGTGCTATGTCGAAAGTGGACAAGTGGAAGAAATGTTTGTCAACTTAATCATGCAACAAACGCAAACGGCAGACACTGATGCATGTGCGTCAAGATTGGCAGTGTTCCCAAGGTGTCATGATGTTTTTGAATTCAAAGTTTTTGGTGCAGCAGATGCAGCGGATCTGGCAGCAACTGAACGCACAGTAGAATATCAAATGAACGTGCGCGCAACAGCACACCAGTTGGCTATTAAGAAAAGTGGTGCAGATTTTGCAGCCTTTGATGATACGCGTACAGAATTTGAAACAGACCCTAGTTTTGATACAAACGACAAAAAGAAGGTGACGTTTGCTTTGGGTCATTACGCGGAAAAACCCGACGCTATGCTCACCAGCATCATGCGCAGTACCAGCATTACTCCTGGATGTGCGAGTGTTGGGATTGAGGATGCTGCACAAACATCAGTGAATATTGGTGTGGCGAAAACAACCTTGGGCGAAGTCAGTGGAACATCAGTGGATGTTACAATTAACGATGCTTGTGACAATTACGGCACATTTGCATTCACGTACAACGACCTTTGTTACAAGGTGCGCTTCAAATGTTCCAACCGCATTGCAGATGCAGCTAATATTCAAATCAACCTTGAATATGAAGCTACATTTGCAGCTGACCAACTAAAACTTGAATCAAGTGCAACCGCTTCGAAAGCGTTATTTGGTGCCGCTGTTACCTGCGGTTCATCTGGTGCTGTTACTGGTGCTCAATGTACAGAAGATATTTCATCAGGACTTGCTCTGACAATCAACACAAAAGAAGCTGTGATTAATAAATTTCATACGTGTGGTGATGCGCAACAACAGGGAAATGAGGATGATCATACATGGACCATGGATGTTGTCCGTCAATATGATATTAGCAATATCAAATACTGCCACAAGACAGTAATGAGCTTGCGTGTTGAAAGAAAAGGTGAGGCGACAGGAACGATTGCAGTAGCCGCCAACGGTGATGTCGATTTTGATTTTGCATTGACAGAGTTCCGCTATGATGCCACTGGATGTCCGTCTGGACAGCACTCTATTTTTGTTCAGATCCAGGGTCAACCCAAATTTGAGGGCAATGTGGTTTCGGAGGGGAGTGCAGCGTATGCTAGAACTCCGGCTGCTGGGTTTGATTTTACTATGGATCAATCCGTAGGTCTGGGTCATAAATTTGAATTGTCTCAGGGATGCGCAAACAGATGCGCCGACGATGAAAGATTGCAGTTTTCATTCACCGCTGCATTAGAAAATTTCGAAAGTGCAAACCACTATGCTACCATTGGTGTGGACCTTACTATCAGTAAATTGATTTGTGATGCAGCTGTATATATGGAAGATGAGTTTGACGCACAGGTCTTATCAAAAAACATACCAAGCGGATCGTGTGCAGAGGATCCAGCTGCCTTAGATGCTGCAGATATTTCAGGAGCCCTAACTGGTGATACTGTATGTTTACAACTTCAAAGCACCAATGGGTTATCAGGCTGGTCATTAGACAACAGTGTACTGACTGATTTTTCATTTGCCGATGAACAAGGAGATCTATCCGCCCCTGGTCAAATGGTGGGCAATGTCTTGCAATTTACAATTCCAGAAAATTGGGCTGGAAAATCTGTAACTGCTACTGTCGTATGGGGATTTAGTTTGGGACGCCGCCTGCGCACGACGTACATGCTGGGTTCTGGGTCTGGGTCTGGTGGTCACTCGGACGCCAGCATTCGCGTGCTCCCAGCAGGCGTGCAGGTGCAGGATCAGATCGAGGCGGCAGCACCAGTGGAGGAACCAGTGGAGGAAGCGGAGGCGGAGGAGCCGGAGACGGAGCCAGCGCCAGCGCCAGCACCATCGGATACATCAGATTCGGGGCTATCCATGGAATGGATTATAATAATAGTGCTGGGATCAGTGGTAGCGGTAGGGGCTGCACTGTGGGCATGGCTCGGATGTAGAGAGCAGAGTGTAGATCCTGCCGGTCCTGCCGATCGTGCCGATGGTCCAGGGGGCGCTACTTACAAATACAAAAAGTTGTCACGCTTTACAAGCAACATCGACTTTTAACTTATATAAACTACTCATACATTCTTCTACGTTTTGGCTGGCGTGTCTCGAGGACCTTTGTCATCAAATCTCTCCCACTGCTGCCGTCTCGATACTTGTTAAACGTCTCCATGAACGTGCGGCTGGCGTCGTGCGGTGCTGGTGCTGGTTTGCTCGCGCTGTTGGCAGCGTGCACCTGTTTGGACATGACCGAGTTAAAACTTGCTTTGAGCTCGGTGTTCTTGGACGCCTCGATCTCCTGCATCATTTTTGCATCGCGCTCCTTCATCTTCTTTGAGGCGTGATGTGCAATGCGGAAGAAGTCCTGTGTCTCCTTCGGATACTTGGACGCCAGTGCCATGATGTTGTGGCGACTCTCGTCCGTCAAATCGTCCTGCGACAACTCTTTGGACCAGGTCTCGACCAGCGCCTTGGCAAACACCTCGGTCTTGAGTCGGGCGTCGTTCGTCTCCAGTTCTTCCTTCTCCTTGACGGTCTTCTGAAGCTCGTGATACTTGTTCTGGTCTCTTTGTGCCTCCTCCAAGAGCTCCTGCTGCTTGACAATGACCTCCATCATGCTTTCCTTACTCGGTTGGACCATGGGCGTGTCTGCCGCCGGAGCCGCCGCCGGAGCCGCCGCCGGAGCCGCCGGAGCCGCCGCCGGAGCCGCCGCCAGAGCCGCTGGAGCGGCGGGTGCGGGTGTGGGTGTGGATGTGACAGGTGCAGGTGCGGACATTTGAGAAGCGCTGTGCCATGCTTTATAGGGTGATTTTCCTGATTGGGTTCCACATGCCCGCGCGGGGTCAGCAGAGACAAATGTGATGCGGCAGTCGGCGCGTCGCGGATCACAGCACAGGCTGACCTCGACCGCCTCCTTGCTTGTTTTGCCGCTGGCGTACTGCGTGTGCGTGTGCTGCAGCGAGAGTCCGGTGTAGTAGGGCGTGCCGTACTTGTTTGGACCAATGGCATGCTTGGCAAAAATGCTCTGCAGACCGTCGTTGTTCAATTTGCCAATGACCCACTTGGATCCGTCCTGACCGGTCCACGAGGATCGCACCACGCCCACTTCCATGTCTGGGTGGTGCTCCATGCGAATGGGCGTGTTGTGCAGGTCGAGCTGCTGCGCCTCCTCATGTGAGAAAGCGAACGTCGCGTCCTCCTGCTCTGGTTGGGTGGCGGTGGGACTCAGCACGTTACCAATAAAGTATACCATTGAAACGTGAGACGCGTGCTATATATACCGACACCTGATGTTCAAGGTGACATGTTGTTTGTGGACTTGGAGACAACGTTCCTACAAAAGGGATACAAGCGTATACATCAGCAAATGCTGGAGATCGGCATGTGCTGCGGCGATGCCAATTTCCAGGCGCTGGTCAATCCGGTGGGAGACGGACCGGTGCTGGCAACGCTAGATCGACTGGGACAGGATCCAGTGGCGAGCGTGCGGTTCTGGACCAAGCTCCTGGTGGGCAAGAAGATGCTCAACAGCGCGTCCAGGCGCCTGCCTGTCCAGGAGCAGGCGGAGCAGATCGCGCAGCTCTTGAGCGACAAGGAGACGTTTTTGACTCCGGAGCAGGCGATTGTGGGGGCAGCTGGGTTTGCAGCGCTGCATCGTGCCAAGACGTGGGTCGCACACAACGGCAAGAGTTTTGACTTCCACATCCTGCGCGCGCACCTCCAGCGGGCACACCTGACGGTCAAACCGTCGTTTGTGGACTCGCTGCCGCTGATCCGCGTCGCAGTGGACCTGCCGTCCCATTCGCAGCCACTCGTGTACAAACATCTGTTCAAACAGACGTACTTTGCACACCACGCGCTGCATGACGCACGCGCGCTGCAGAAAATATGGCACAAACTCAAGTTGGCACCTGCCAAGACCACAACCAAGACCAAGACCACAACCAAGACCAAGACCAAGACCAATACCAAGTCCGGACTGCTCTCACTCCACGGGATTGGCGCTAAGAGTGTGGAGGTGCTGGGGAAATACCACATTCATACCATTGCACAGCTGACGGCAGCCGCTCTTGCTGGCAGAACCTTTCCCACTGTTCGGAAATCCGTGCTCCAGAGGCTCAGACTGCAAGCGCAAGCTCGACGTTCTGCTCCGGCTCCTGTTCCGTCTGAGGTGGCTCCGGCAGCGGCAGCGGCAGCTCCGGCAGCGGCTCTGCGCGCACGAGCTGTTCAAGCTCCTCCAGCTCCTCTGTGACGTCAATGTCCATGGTGGGCGACACCAGGAGCGTGTGCACGTCCATGACGTCCTCCTGCATGTGCTCCATGTCACTCTGCAGCTGCTCCACGCGGTCCAGATCATGGAGACGCGTGAACTGGTAGTACACGGCACCCGCCTGTTCAACGGCTGCGAGTTGGAGTCGCGTGAGCTCGAGCTGCTCCAGCGCACACTGCTTGTGCAGACTCACGGACAGGCGCGTCTGGCACTCGTCTGCGTGCTTTTCAAGCAGCTTCTTTCGTCGGAGCAGCTGGCGCAGACGTGCGCGGGGCTGCTTCTGCTGGATGGCATCGTGCAGCAGGGTCTGTGTCTCCGCAAGCTCTCGCTCGTACTTGAGAATCATCTCTTGCAGCAGCGTGTCAATGCGACGCAGTGACGTGATGACCTCTGCTACCTCTGGCGGCTTGCGACGCATGCGGAAGAGACGACGCATGCACGAGCGTGGGGTCATGGTATTGGTACGCGTCCGTCAGATATATATAAGCAGCGAGCGAGAGTAAGAAATGGAGATTGTGTGCGTGCAGCAGAAGGACGACGTCTGGTACGACTGGAGATCGGTGGAGGGGGCGCTGAGTACGATTGCACCGTGCGCGTTCCAGTTGCGATTCGAGCAGTGTCCGGTGGTGCTGCGCGTGGACGGACACTGGATTGCCAGAAAGTCGTTTGTTGCCTTTCTGGACTGGCTGTCGTCCGAGGTGACCTGCGAGCAGCGCGCAATGATCAGGGCGGCAAACAAGGCGCTGGGTGGGCGCGGCGACAGGAAAACTGCGCGAAAGCTGCGCTGGGAGATTGCGTGGCGTCAAAAGTACAAGTGTGCGGATTGTGGAGAACTGCTGCATCCACGAGCCATGGACATTGACCACGTTGTGCCGCTGCATGCTGGAGGTGGGGACGTGGCAGAGAACCTACAGGCGCTCTGTGCAAATTGCCACGCCAAAAAAACTAGAACCAACGTGTAAAGATGTTTAATAGAAGTGTTATGCTGTGTAAGTGTACGTGTTTGGATGACCTGGTTTCAAAACCTTCTCCTTCTCGATGTGCATAATCTCTCCCTCGCGCACCCGCATGCATCCTGGATAAGTCAGGTCGCCCCAGTGACCCATGTTCTTTTGAATGCAAGACCCAGTACGACTAATAACTGCACCTGGGAAGCAGTCGCCGTTGAAGTGTATCTCGTCCGTGTCGAATTTGCTATCCTGTCTCGTCTGCTTCGTATAGTCAACCAGGAATTGTGACAGACGGATGTCAGTTTTGATTCGGGTGTGGATCGCCTTCGTATCACTGGAGACAGTGTTTGGGTCAACGGCGACATTCAGCGCACCGGCAACATTGATCACGTGCGTGAGCGCGCGTGATGGTTTGTTAATACTGAACACTAGCAGCGACGCGGTTTTACCAAGCTCTCCTTCGTTTGCATCATCGTTCAGTGTGCTGAAATCGTAAAAATCTAGTGACTCACCATACATGTACTCTTGTGCATACACGTGTCTTGCGACGGTGAAGCGTTTGGGTTGCTTGACCACACTCTTGCTGTAGTGCGTGTAGTGACCCACGTGCACTTTGCGAATGATGTCGTCTGACAGCTGAAAATCATGGTGTCCGTGGAACGTGGATCCCAGCTCAGATCCGCCCGCTGCCAGCAGCGCAGAGCTCATGCGGTAGGTTTGAAAGGGACGGAAAATGATGTAGTCCACATCAGGTGACAACAACGCCTGCGCACTGTAAATGTAGGTCAAAAGCTGATGCAGACACTGATAGTAGACGCGAAATACAGCGTGGAGCAGTCTGTCAAACTCTGCGCGTCGTACATCATCCAGTTCGTGTGCTTTTTTGCTCTTTCTGCTCTTTCTTTCGGCTTCTAGTAATTTGTGTCTAGCATCTACTGCAGCTTCAAACGGAGCCGCGTCTGCATCTCCAGCATTTGCTAATGCTAAAACCCCATCATTCCCAGGACGTCCAGGACGTCCATTCTTAAATATGTCATAAAGTCCTTGAAGCTCAGCGGCTGAATATTCTCCTCCGTTTCCAACGATGCGGGTAAATATTTGCACGCCTAGTAATGTGACCAGAGTCAATAATCCAGACACAGCGTTAGCCGGGTTAGGGTAAGTAGCACAAATTGTACCCCACATGCCTCGTTGTGTCATCAGATCCCGCACTGCACCTGTGATGGCAGGGACAAGACATTTCCTATTCGCAGCATTAACCACAAGGTTATTGATCTTTGCTTGTCTCCTTATTGCTGTGTCAACGTTGAGTGACAAATCAAGGTCTCTTATAGCAGCATTGGCAGCATAACCTCCTAATCCAAAGGCGTTGGGTGGATGAAGTCCGCTAAACGCAGCATAGAGAGTTCGACGCGTTTCAAATTCCGCAATTCGTAAGAATTCCTGTGGAGCATCTTTCTCAAATCCGTGAAGTGACACTAAATTGAACGGCTTTTTCTGCGCTTCTGTGAGTGCGCCCGCTTGGTCCGCCCAATACACCGCATGACTCAACATGTCGTGCTCTCGACACTGGTCCAATGTAATTTTTTCAAACCGGTCGCTCCCTGCATCGTAAATCTGAATGAACGAGTTGGCGGGATCCTGTCGATCGGCAAAAGTGGTTTTGAAATGAAAGTACTCACCACACTGGCGCTGCTGGGAGAGCAGATCCTCAGGTTCGTCGGTGAACTCAACGTCGAACGGTTGCGACTCAAAGACGCTGGTCCCGCGCCAGGAGATGCCCTTGTTGGTGCGGTCCTCTTCCAAGTTGCCGGCAGCAAGTGGACCTTTGAGTTGGTACTCGGTCTGCTCTGGTGGAGCCATGTCCAAGTAGATGCTCATTTTGGGTGGGAACACCCAGGTGTTGGGAACGACCTGTTTGCGCGCCATTTCGTACTTGAGCTCGGCGTCCAGGACGTAGAGTCCCTTGTGCGACTTCTGCACACACGCCCATCTGTTGCGCTCCTTCTTCATGAAGAGGCGCACGTGCTTCTTCGCGGTGCTGCCTGCATACACGTCATCTGCGTTGAGCAGCGCTGTCATGACGCCGTGGTACGCGGTGGTGTGGACTGCATCGGTGATCTGCTGCAGATTCAACATGAAGGTGCGGCGTCCGCGCTCCGTTGTCATGAACCCGTGCTCAATGATGAAGGCAAGACCGCGACGCAGCAAGTTGTCTGACTTGGTGTCCATCTCGGAAGTCACCAGGCGTGGAATACCCTGCTCCGGCTCGACGTCCATGATCGATCGATTGAATGTGAAGATGTCCCAATTCACGTGTAGCTGATCGGTGTGCTGCCACGGCAAGAGCCGCTGCGTGTAGAACTCGTCCTCCTTGCGAATCATGAAGTCAAGCACGTCTTCAAGGTGTTGATTTTTCCCGTGATAGGCGTCCGGAAGATTGAACGTCTCGTGGGGTTGTTTCATGGTGCCGCCCAGAAATTGTGAAATGTCAGGTTCGTTTTGCAGCATTGTTGTTGTGTTTCAGGGTACAGCCTATGCTTATATAGGATGGATTCTCTCATGTATTTATGCCCTGCCACTCCAGTCCAATGGGATCGTGGTTGACTCTGCAGCGCACTATCGTAATTTGTGGACCGGAGGGTGTGGGCAAGACAACGCTTCTCAACACACTGCGCGTGCTGGGCGCGCCTCCCGTGTCTGCATCAGCACCTGCGTTGCCGGACGTGCCGGTACCCACCATGGGATTTGATCACGCGACAGCGCTGTACGGGCACGTGTGGCTCGACGTCTACGACATTGCAGGTGCCGACGCGATGCAGTGCGTGCGCGACATGCTGATTACCGAGTCGCACGGCGTGGTGTTTGTAGTGTCGGATCTCCATCCTGGTCGTGCCTACCTGATGCTGGAGGAGCTGGATCGGACCATGCCACCGGGACTGCCGGTGCTGGTGTACATCAACAAGCAGGACCTGCAGACGTCGTACGACCCAGGGCTGCTGCGTGCCAGAATGGCACGTTGGGATCGTCCCTGGCGCGTGTACGGTGCGGTAATGTCCATGTCCAAGGGAATTCAACCGGGTCTGGACTGGTTGATCCCCATGCTGTGACTATGGCGCACAGCACTAGAACTGGACTTTGTGTGCAGCAATGCAGTGCCAGCACTGCGGCGTGCCGCGCAGCTACTACTCTTCTGAGGAGCATGCTGCACGCCCAAGCTGCCGTGCGCACCCTGGCAGGCAGCACCACTTTGTCCCGCTGGGACTTGGACTTCGATGTCGGGCACTATGGCTCTGTTTCGTCACCTGTGCTTGGTGTGACGACAATGGCAGTGTATGTGAAGCCGATCGACTGGCACCGGGTGATTCGGAGAGCAGTGGTGTACGACTTGGAATTTGTGGGCAACATCCAGACGCCTGAGCAATGTGCGCTGTGGGAAATTGGTGCGGTGCACCTGTCTACCGGCAAACGCTTTAGCAGGGTCGTGCAGCCAAACCTGCACACCATTCCACCACCCGAGGACGGCTGCTTCCACTTGACACAGGAGTATCTGGCGCAGCACGGTGTGCCGCTCCAACAAGCGCTGGACCTGTTTGTGGAGTGGGTGGCACAGTGCGCGCCGCACAGCGTGTTGATCTCACACAATGGTTTCAAGTCGGACAAACCGGTGTTGGAGGGAGCGTTCCGACGCTGCGGCATGCCGTGTCCTCCGTGGTTGTTCTTGGACTCGCTGATGATCCTGCGCCAGCAGGTGAAACTGCCCAGCTACAAGCTGCAGACCATTCACCAACACTACGTGGGGAAGATGGAGGAGTCGCACCGCGCCTTGCCGGACGCACTGGCACTGCACCACATCATGACACGGTGTGGGGTACCACTCAAGTCGTTGTGTGCCTACCCCATGCATGCCACGCCGCTGCAAACCCTGCCAGGTGTGGGACACGCGTGTGAGGAGCGCCTGGTGCTGCAGTACCAGATTGGTTCGGTGGAGGAGCTGGTGTTGCGAATACGGACACAGTGTGTGGCGCACGCGTTTTGGGAGAACAAGTCAACAGAGGAAACAGTGAGATCTATATTACACGCGTACGGGTTACCGGACGCAAGTATTGATAAAATGACGCCCTGTATTGTATGGCGTATACACTATATCCAAGACAATCATACAAAGTTAAAATGAAACGTCGTTTTTCTACTACTGAAACTTCTGTAAAGCGGCACTGTCACACAGTGTGTCACACAGTGTGTCACACAGTGTGTCACACCACCCCCCAGCCCACGCGAAAGCGCGCTGCTGCATTTGCTGCTGCATTTGCAGACTTGCCTGACCTGAAGCGCAGAAGGGAGGGCTCCGGCGCGTGCTCCGGTGCGTGCTCCGTTGCGTGCTTGGTGCGCACCAAGCGACCGTGCGACACGGACACCGACACGGCATGCAAGAGGACGTGCGTGCGCTCACCACTGGAGGAGGAGCTGGTGCAGTTGAAGCACGAGGTGCACGAGCTGCGCGCGTTTCGCAGGCAGGCGTACAAAGTGTTGGCGGGACAGAGTGCGCGCGTGCGACAACTGGAGAACCAACTGGCGTACCAAGCGGAGCTGCAGCGTGCGTCCATCCCCATGTCGGTGTCAGGCACGCTTGTGATGGTGCACTAACGCGTATGGCGATGCCGGTATTCCAGTCAGGCGTCCAAAATCATGGCAATCGGATTCCAGTGCGACTGCAACAGAGTGTACCCGTACTGGGAGTGTGTCAACATGCAGGTTCGAGTGTGGCACGCTGTGCGGCAGGAGTGGGTGGAGACCAGGTACAACTGCTACGGATGTTTTGTGACGCCCAGCGGCATGCAGTTCTGGCTGCCCCACCTGCCAGCGGACGTGTTTGACATGGGAGAGACTCCGCTGCTTGCGCATCGGATACAGTGTCCAGCGTGCGCTTAGATGTACATATTATTAGTACTATTTTTTTCTACAAAGTGTATTCTAATGGCAGCCTCCACGGAGGCAGTGCGAATGCGCTTGTTGCCACTCTGCTTCCACGCACTCTTGGCATAGTGTATCTTGCTCTTGAGACACAGATTCAGCGTATCCCCTCCTGCAAAGTTGAACTTGTCGGCGTGCTGTTGGAAGAGCGCAAGGACCGCGGGTGGGTCGTCGAGCTGCCAGTCGTGGGCAGACAGCTGCTGCACAAAAATATGATACAGCTCCTCCGCGGTGTACTTGGGTACGGTGAACTTCCACGCGAAGCGGCGCTCGAGTCCCGGCTGTGCGGAGAACACGCGCTGCATCTCTCCCTCGTACCCCGCAACAATCACCACGGTATCCTTCTCCTCGGACATGAAGGTGTTCAGAACGTCCACACACTCCCTCCCGTACGCGTCGTTGCCGTAGACGAGCGAGTAGAACTCATCAATGAAGATGCAGCCGCCCTTGAGCTGCATGAGCGTCTTCTTCGTTTTTGCTGCGGTCTGCCCCATGTAGCCACCAACCAGGTCGCTCCGGTGCAGCACGGTAAACTTGCGAGTGGTGAACACCTGCATCTCGGACCAGAGCTCAAAGAGCACGCGCGCCAGCGTCGACTTGCCACAGCCAGACGGTCCCTGGATGACAGTGTGCAGGTAGTGACCGTCGGTGGCACCGTCGTTGCACAGCAGAAACTGCAGCTGCTCAACCACCTGTTTTTTCACCAGTTCCATGCCGACCAGGGACTGGAGCGCCTCCAATTTACAGTAGAGGTTGCCGTACAGTGCTTTGAAACGCTTGGTGTGACGGAGAACGTCCGCCAAGTCGCTCTGCATTCTTATCAAAAATAAAGAGTATTATATAGTACGTGTGTAGTTTACTGGTAGTAGAGAATCATCTGTGCCAACACGCTGTTTTGCGTACCCCCGTGAACCAGAACGTAGTAGCAGGTCGCCTCGCGCAGCAGCGCAAGACGGTACATGGGTGGACAGCTCCGACCATACCCAGTGCACTCCAGTCCACACCGGTACATGCCTCTGGTCGTCAGCACGCTGTCAAGTCTCCGCTGGCTGTTGTGCCAGTGCTGCAGTGGCAGTGGCAGCTGATGCTCACTCATCCATTCAAAAAAACGCATCTCGTCCTCGTCCTGCTGGCGCTCCTGTTGCAGCTGCTGCTCTTCGTCCTCTTCCTCCTGCGTCATGAGAATGGATTCTTCCATTGATGTTAGTGTTGTGGTGTGGTGTTGTGTGATGCGTTGTGCCGTGTGTGTTTTCGCCATATAGTCAGCGACATCAGAGAGTATGTGGTTTGATGTGCATCAGATCCAGTACTACCGGCACTGTTCCCTTCCACATGTTGGCGTTGGTGAGGTCGTCGGGCACCCCCCAGTACCAGACTACTGCTTTCAGGAGCAGGGTGAAAAGAACAAGCACAATGCGATGGGACGTGGGTTGGAACGCACACACCAGCGTTGTCAGCTGCACCGCGCGAACCACCACTCTGCGGGTCACTGCCTTGGTCCACTCTCTTTGGTGCGGCAGATGCCCCACAATGATCATGAGTCCGACGCTGAGCATCTGGAAGAGATCGTAATCCATCAGACAGAGGCAGGCAAGACTGTAGTAGGCGTCTCGTATCTGGAGTTTGGAGGGAATGAGCAGAAACGCAAAGGGTGCGAGAACGGAGAGAAACCCGTACCCGTAGCGGGTTGCCCAGGCGGAGAGCGTCAGACTCAGCATCATGGCGACCTCTGCCGTGCGTTGGAAGTTGTACCACGTCGCAACGCTGTAACCGTTCCAGCAGCGATGTTCCAGCAGCACGTAGCAGCAGAAGAGGTAGAGGCACCAAGATAGCTTGAGTCCGTACGGATCCAAAAACAGGCGCGTGAGCATGGGTACAAAGGAGGTGAAGTGCAAGAGTTTGAAACGCATCTGGTGCGAACACTTTGATGTGTAAAAAATGTACTTATATAAGGGAGAGCATGCCTGACAACGCGCCCACATGCAGACGCACCTACAGACGCACCTGCAGACGCACCTGCAGACGCACCTGCAGACGCCAGCAATGCGAGTGGCGGTCTGTGGTGCGCGCGGGGTGGGAAAAACATCGCTGATTACGCGCATTGCCACCGGTGGATTCTCGCTGCAGCACCGGAGCACGACTAGCATCGAGGTGACGCGAGTGCTGCTGATTGACGTTCCGGTCGTGCTGATAGAGACAACCGAAACGACCAGCGTTATCCAGTGTGATCTAGCACTGCTCCTGTGCTCAGCCGCAGCAGAGGTGGAACCGCTGCGTCGCGCGTACGCCCACCTGCACACGCAGACAATGCTGCTGCTTATGTCTGACCGATCGGATGTGCCAACAGAGGCACACGCACGCATGCACGTCGTGTCAAATCTGACCACCGCAGGTATTGCAGAGCTCATCTTTTCCTTGTATATAAAGGGACATGGTTTCCAGAAATGCTACTCCGCAGTTTCATAACCATCAGCTTGGTGTGGATGGGTGGAGTGGTGGTGTCCTACGTGACATCCAAAAATATTAGCCAGACGGACGAGATCCTCATGTCCAACTTTGTGTCGGTGCTCAACCTTCTGCTGCGTCTTGTCATGCTGGCGGTGGACGTGGCGCTGACACCAGTGTACTTTTTCATCTCGCTGCCCTGGGTATGGGTGCTGCGGGTGGCGCTGGTGGTCGGCTGCGGTCTGCTTGTGCACGAGGTCCCGCTGCTCCCGCTGCTGGACGACATGTGGCGTCGCGTCTTGTACCCGGCAATGAAGATTGGCGTGCTGGACGTGCTGATGGTGTTCAAGTTTGGATTCGACACGGTGGTACCACTGTACAACGCGTTTGTCGTGCTGTCCAGCCAGGTGCAGGGTGGCACGCTCACCCTGGTGGGCAAGTGTGGTGCTGCCAATCTGGTGGGGAGCGCCAAGCTCCTCACGTCGGGACTTGTGGCGCTGCTGACGACCACCGCAACGTGGAGCATCAGTCCGATGGGTGAGCTGAACGTGACGGGAGCAGTGTGGGAGATCCAGCAGGCGGTGGCGCTCCAGGCAGACACTGCCGACTGTGTGTGTGCAGCGCAGAGCCACACCTGGGACGTGCTCTTCGCCGCTGCCAAGAGCCCGTCCTTGGCACGAGGTGTCAACGCTGGACTGAACGCACTGGTCGCGGTGCCACAGGAGTTTGCGGTGCTGACTGCGCTGCAGCCACCGACATTCCGACGCACATTTGACTACACGCGGAGTCTGGTCACCAACGTTGGGCAGTTTGGTGACGACATTTTCAAAGTCATGGTGCGGGTGCCCGACCTCCCGCCGGTCCTTGGCGTGGGTGCCCACGTTGTCAACGCTGGTGTGGAGGTGCTGACGACCGTGGTTGCCACCACGGCGTACGTCGCGGTACCCACGCAGCTGCTGAACACTACGCTCATGAGCCGAGTGACGTCACTCCGATTTGCATTTGTAGAAATGGATCGTGCCGTGGATCGAACTGCCACTCTGCTGGAGTTTGTGCTGGAGGCTGCGCAGCTGAGCGCCACACAGTCGAACAACGTGGCGCACATTCTGCGGAGCTCGCTGCGCACGCTGCTGGGCGTGCCCAACAGTCTGCTGGCACTCTGCAACGAGATGCTCTGGATGGTGGTGCTGTCCAACGAGCAGACTGCCATTAAGACCCTGCAGTCCTACGACGGTGTGTGGGACGACGCGTTCACCCTCAAGGGACGTCCGTCACTCAACCGCGTGGTGTTCACACCACTGGCTGACGTGCTGCACCGTCTGGCGCAACTCCTGCCGACCGAGTTCCAGTTCATAGAGGCGGTGCCCAAGATCCTGCTGACAACGCTGCGTGCGGCGCTCCGCATGCTCCTGGCAGGAGATCAGATTGTCAAGGGCACGTTTTTTAACGCGCCGATTGGTGCCAACTACGGACTGGATTCGGATCTGGATTCGGATCTGGAGCTGCTGGACGCCTACACTGGTGCCGGCGTGGGTGAGTGTAAATTCCTTCCGGATGAGACCGGCAGCACGAGCGGCAGCACGAGCGGCTGGTGCAACTCCATGCTGCTTGAGCTGGTGCTGCAGGACATCGAGCAGCTGATGGGTGTGACCGATCTGCTGCGACAAGGTACGCAGTGCACGCGGACAGCGACGACGTTCCAGGAGACGTGCGACGCTCCAGTGAGCGCCAACACAGACCTGCTGTGTGCTCTTGCCGACACGGTGGATGCTGCAGTGCACGTCCCGCTGCAGCTGTTGCGCCACGTGTACGCCACGGGCATGACCACCGTGTACGGGTACGAGCAGACGTCGTTCAAGTTTGGTGAGCGACTGTGTGACCTGGATGCCGTGCTCTACAATCTGCTGGGTGTACTCCCCATCCCCTTCCAGAAGAAAGCCGTCATGGACGCGCTGTACGCGGTGCTGCGCGGTCCAGTCGAACTGGTCCGTGGTCTCCAGTATCTGTTTGATTGGATCACCGACCCAACGGTGAACTGGCAGCAGCGCCTGCAACAAATCCCCTGCAGTGGTTGCACGCAGCCGGTGCTGGGTGGATCGTACGACATTGTGCTGGTGGAGGCACAGCTCGTCTTTGGCTATGTAGTGACACTGGCACAAGCGCTGGAGAAGCTGTTTGAGAGCGTGGTGACGGGATCGGGACAGTTCTTCAAGGGAATGGACACGCTGCTGCGCACGCTCAAGCGTGCCATCTCGGTGGAGTTGATGGACGTGGTGGGAACACTGCTGTCGCTGGGTGTGGGACTGCTGGACTTTCTGACGACGGGGGTGGTCCCTGCCGGCATGTTGGACAGTGTGGTGGAGATGTTCCTCAAGTTTACGGGTCTGCTGGCAGGAGCAGCAACAGAGGTGCTCAAGGGGGTGCTGGACATGCTGGGATCGTTTGGTGACTTCCTCTCCACGCTCATCAACATTGTCTGTGTGACGGTGCTTGACATCCTGGACTGGATCCCTGGCGCCGACCTGAGCACCCTCCGAACCACGTGTGAACCCTTCAAAGTGGGTGCCAGCACGTCGGTGTCTACAATTCCAGCCGACATTTTTGCCCTGGGGTGGACCGGCAGGTCGTCCTGTGACTTTGCCGTGCACTCCTACCGCCACGCGATCTGGGGTGATCTCCAGCCACTGGAGCAGTTGACACTAACCGAGTGTCTGCAGATGCGTCAGCTGGGCACCAAGCTGCGCAACATGACCGGCATCAGCCTGCCGGTCGACATGTTCTACAACTGGCAGCGCAAGTTTGAAATGGCGTACAGCGGTGTGTCGGCAGCACTGCTCTACTACCACCACGCCAACACGCAGTTCATGATCCAGGAGTACCGGGCGGCAGGTGTTCCAATGTACTGGTTGGACGTGTTCCGCATGCTGACCACCACGCGCGTGCAGAATGCCGTGCTGTCCATGCGAGACACGGTGGTGGACACGGTGACTGCCACGGCACATCGCACAGACGCAGAAATGGGGACAGACATGGTGGCGCGCGTCTCTGGTGCAGCGGGTGCCGTTGGGACGCTGCTTGAGGATCTCCGTGCCACCTGGGTGGAGCACAACATGACGCACTCGTGGCGTCACCCAATGCTGGGCAGTGGCAGCGGCAGTGGCAGTGGCAGAGGGTTCGGGTTGGGTATAGGCACACGCACAACAACGGCAACGGCAGCGCTGTCCAAAGTGCATGCCGACATGCGTGTCACGGCAGAAAAGATGTTTGCATGGGGTGTTCGCTCCGATCCAAACCCCGACTCGCAGTGTGCGTTGCTGGACAACCTGGTGACGGTTGTGACAGAGCAGTCGTCGCAGCTCACCTCGTACTACACGGACGTCTACGCTCCCGTCACGGTGCCACACTTTGTGGCGTGGTTGGAGGGACGCGATCCATGGGTGAACGACTTTTTGGAGGAGCTGGACAAGACGGTGACCGGTTTGTTCCAGCTGCCGGATGGAAAGATTCTTTTTCCTGGCATTGGATACATCCCGCTCGAGGAGGCGATCACGATGCCCAACATGTGGAATTTTGACATCCCTGGGCTGCAAGTGCAGGGCATCAATATTGGGTTCCCAGACGGCATCCCGTTTGGATTCCGCCCACCTCGGCTCTCTGACTTTAACTTCCAACTGACTCCCGTCGACGTCGGACAGAACCCCAGGTACAGTGATCCGAGTCTTGCACGATCGTACGCGAACGCAGCGGTCGACTGCAGTGACACCAATCTCACAACGGCGTTCGAGTGCTTCCTTGAGCAAACGGGCGACGCACCAGTGTCGTACTTTGGACACAACCTGCAGTACATTGTGGACTACCAGTTTGAAAAATGTGAGTTTGAGCAGATCATGTGCAACACCACGCTGACGAGTGTGCGCATTGAACGAATGGCAGACGCGCTGCTGTACGGACTGCTTGGTGTGACGGTGTTCCTGTACGGTGCGAGCCTGCTCGGTATCCCAGCCGTGCTCCTCGTGCCGATGTTTGGCGCGCTGCCGCTCATTGTCCTGACGCACACGTGGGACTGGCGTCTGACCTGCTACCCCAACATTCCCAACTGCTTGGCAGACGACCTCTACGCGTTTGTGGAGACCTATCTGATTCCCGACTGCTTCTGCACCTACTTTCCCAGCCTGGTCGGGGAGTGTGTGGACACGTTCTGCCACTTTGTCTCTGGCTCCACCACCTTTGCTCAGTGTCCGGACGTGATTCCAGAGTTTGGCTACCTGTGGGTATCGTTCTTCTACGCCAAGCACTACACGCCGGACCTCCTGCGCTTCGCACACTACTTTTTGTATCAATCAGAAGCGTTCAACACTTGGATGCTCACCATTGACGAGCCAGATCGGGGCGCAGAACAAGACTGTGCTCGCCTGCACGTGCTGGATCTCTCCTACCCGCTGGCAGCCGTGCTCACCTTGTTCCTGCTGCTCCCGCGACTCCTGCCGCTGGGTCTGCGCCTGGTCACCACCACCGTGCAGCTCTACCTGCGTTTGGTGGCGCTGGTGTACAGCATCTTCCTGGTGCTGGACCAGTCAACGCTCGCACCGGCACCACTGGCACCATTGGCACTAGCAGTACCGACACCAACACTCCCTATAAATATGCCAGTGGCACCTGCGAAGCAAGATGTGGATCGAAAGGATTCTTACATGGCTGGGATATCCAAAGCAGTCCACGGAGTCGGAGAGAGCGTCCGTCTACGATTCCGACAGTAAGATGAACGCCATGCGGACCAATATGGCGACCGATACTATATAAACAGTGTCGCTGGCTGTCAAATGGCAACCGTTGGCACCGTTGGCACCGTTGGCACCGTTGGCACCGCTGGCATCACAACTGCAGCTGTGGGAGATTTCATTCGAACAGCAGAGGTAGTGGGAGAGGTAGTGGGAATTGTGGGCGACAAAATGGAGGTCTACCCGCTGCAGCGCATGGCAGCGCATCAAGGGTCGCTCTGGAAGTATGCGGACGAGTGGACACTGCTTTCAAAGGAGCAGGTGGTGCAGCACGTCCAGACCGCCTCGTGTGGGATTCTGTCGGCGCTCTCGCAAGTGGGGTTCCGACCCTTGGACGAGCACACCTTTGTCAAGCTGGACGAGGAGCATCTGGTCCTCAACATGCCGGTGGGAGAGATTGAGCAGGAGGAGTGTGACCCCGAGGCGGACTTCATTGGCATTCATCCCGAGATGCGCGACTTCATCGTGCCCGACGAGGAGGGAGAGGCGTTCACGCTCGCACCCAACGACACGACGTTTGTGCGTGAGACGCATCAGGCAGTCCACGAGTACAACACGTGGGAACCACAGGACGCGTCGGCACGGCGCGCCAAGGACTTTATTGACAACATGGATCGGAGAGAGTGCCACCGGGAGAGCTGTCGATCAAACAACGTAGTACGATACATACGACCAACATAGTAATGTTTTATACTCTTTCTAGATACACTTTGTAGTATTTACTGTAAATTTCACCGTAGATTGGCAGGTGGGGGAGGTCCTGATAACAATAGCGGCGCACCAGCGACCACATGTGTGGCAGGCGCCCTGGTGGAGCGTGCAGAATCATTCGACTCAGACCACCCGCATACGTGTTGGAAGTTTCTTGGAGCTGGCGCACACAGTTGAGCAGAATGGTGTTGAGCATCGCTCTGGTTTTTGGTAGCACTGGCACAGAGTTGCCATACGCATGTCAACATAAAAAAAGCCCTGGTATTTACTTGTGTATATGTTTTAAGAATGTGCACACAACAGCGTTGGTGTCTCTATGTATGTCTCTTGTGGTGTCTTGTGGCAGCATGTTGGTTTGTATACTCACCAATGCACAGTGGACCACCGCGTCTTATTCTGAGTAGAGATCGAGAGCTACATAATGGCATTGTGCTGCATAATTGGGCAGACACTGTCAGGTGTACACCTCAAGTGATACACAGATCTGCAGACACATTGCAACTGCCACCTGGTAAAATACGTGTCATGGGTGCTGGACATTCGTTTAATGGTCTGATATGTTCTAATGAAACAGTGTTGGTTCTGGAGGGATGTCAGATGGACTTGACAGAAGACACGTTGGTTGCACATGCGGGTTGTACAATTGAAGAGGCGCAAACATTTTTAGGACCAAGACATCGCATGCTCCACGGATATGGTTCCATACAAAGTCAGACACTGGCAGGAGGGCTGATGACATCACTCCACGGAATGCACCGTCATACATTTGGCAGTCATGTGGTCAGCCTGACCGCAACCCTTGCCAATAGCAGTTCGATCACAATAACTGGAGAGGAACTGAAGTATTGGCTATCGTCCATGGGCATGTTGGGCGTTGTCACCCATGTGTCTATACGCACGTTTCCATTTACCTCCATGCTTTGTAAGAAACAATGGATGCCAATAGACAAGGGACTATCAATACTACTGGGATCAGATGGATCCAATGGATCCGATCACTTGGTCAGTCTGCAAGGTATAAACCAGTACGATCATTTTTTTGTACATGAATGTAGCAATGAATCCAGTGCTGAATTTTCTGAAATTCGAAGCACTTCCATGTGGACTCGCTTCGCATTTGACAATATTTTACAACCGCTCTTTATAGTATCCAATACATTTGAATTTATTTATCAGACACAACTTGCACATTTCAGCAGCATGGAAAGAGTAGATACTGTCAATTCGTGGATGGCATTTCCTGGGTTTGTCCCGTGGAGAAATAGTGAGTATAGCGTACCGCTGTCACATTGTAACGCAACCATTCGGAAATTAATGGAAGCACAGGCACACCTGACACATTTGCTAGTGCGACGCCTCCATGCCGAGGACAATCTGTTGTCATTTGCTCCCGTAGATTCGTGCATCATAGATTTTAACGCTGTTGACACCTACGCCGCTGCTTCCATTTATGAAGATCTAGAAGCAATAATACACTCGTATGGTGGTCATGCACACTGGGGCAAGTATTTTGCTACTTCTTTCATGGTCCCACCCGAGTTTTTACGATACCGCACCCAACTGGACCCTACACACAAATTTATGAACGAATACACGACTGCACTCATAAACAGACAGCAGTTTCATTATGAAGTGCCCACTGTTGTTAACAGAGCTGGTGGTTGGATATTCTCAGTGGTCATCGCTTCTATAATATCAGCCGCGTGGATATGTTGCTGTATAAATAAGCACCTAGTGATCAGGTAAAGCTTATGCTACTGCGATATGGTTGCTTGTTTGTTGGATCACTGATGCACATTTTATCAAATGAACTGCACATGTTAAACAAAGAACATTTACAATTACATCTGCTGAATAAACCACACGCAACACTTGCTGGCAGCGATTTCTTTTGCTATGCATATGTGGTAGCAATCCTGCTACATTTGTTATGTGACTATTACAATGTTAAGAAATGCTATGTTTACATGGTTGCACTTGTGTTATTTGCACTGCCAATCCTGAGTATTATTTCATATGTACAATATGTACACTGGTTTGTGTATGAACCACCCATTAGTATAATCGCAGCTGTCTTCATCATGGTTGCTTCGTGCCTGTTGGCATACAACTATCAACCCGTGTCATACTTACCTGTCTAGATTCCATAAGAATGTTATTCCTGATCATCATGTGCTGCATGGTGTTGGCGGCGTTGGGGTATGTGTGTCAGGGGTACTGTCATGTCAGTGTTGAAAACAGTTCCGACATTTTGGGAGGTACTCTGCCGCCACGTCAATGACGTCCGCCGCGTCGTCGACCAGGCGCTGGGAGTGAATGGCAGGCTCGCCGCACCCACACCGGGCGGTCAGCAACTGCATGGAGTCGGCGTGCGGCAGCAGCAGGTGCATGGTGCCCATAAGTCGCCGACGGTAGTCGCCGTTCAGTCCATAGGCATGCACAATCTTGTTGCGCGCCAGGCACTTGTGCACAAAGGGGACCAGGTTTGGTTGGAACTGTGCCTCGTCAATAAAAATCACGGAGTAGTGGTCAATCGACACGGTGTTGACATCGCTGACTTTGCAGGCGGACAGCTCCACTCCGTCGTGCGTCTGCACCGTGTGTGGTGGGCTCCGCGTGTCAATGCTGGAGTTGAGCACCAAGCAGCGCGCCCCCTGCTGCGCTGCCGCACGCGCAGTCATGATCAGTCGCGTGGTCTTGCCGCTGCACATGCAGCCAAACACCAAATGAAGCATGGTGCCACACCTCACAAAAAAAAACCCCAACTATCCGCCATAAGATTTTTGTTGTATATATAAGAGCACTGTCCATGGGAAATGAAGCGCATGAGATTAGACGGATACGATTTGGTCAACCCAACACCCGCTGCGCCAGCGACTGCAGTGACTGCACCAGCGGTGCGCACAATGACAGTGATTGCGCTGATTCCGACAGTGGTGCTGGGTCACTACCTCGTGAACGCCGCTCTCACCGACCAAGACATTGGATCGACGTGCGACTACAGCGCGCTGCGCTTCGTCGTGCCGCTGTGTCTGTACTTTGTGGGACTCCTTGTGGACGGGGCTCTCGATTTGAGCACGTTTGTTCTGGCGACCTGTCACTTTCTGAGCATTCTGCTGGGTGCCTACGCTCTGATGGGATCCAAACCACACACGTGGTACCTTTCCATGGAGTGGGACTGTCAGTCACCGGTCAGCGAGCGCGGCGCCATGTTTGGATACACAACCATTGTGACAAGCACGGTGGCGTTTCTCCCACTGCTGCGCAAGTGGTACCACGGGTACACCAGGGAGAGTGGTTGGGGTGTGTACGTGGCGTACCTGGTCGCTGGTGGTGCACTGTTCGGTCTGTGCTACCTTCTGAGCCTGTCGTAAGTATGGCAAGCCGCGCACCACGCACCACAACATGCCGGTAATGGAGCAGTTTGCACAGGGTGTTTCACTGACCAAGCAGACGCGCGCGTCGTACGACGCGTATCTTGATCGTCTCCCCCTGTTGTTGTCCGACCATGAGATTATGTGTCGGAAGTTCACGGCGGAGGGCGAGCGGTGGCTGCGCGTCCAGTTCCAGGGATGCACGCTGGAGGCACCCAAGGTGCTCGAGTCGGACGGCACCTCAAAACCGCTCGACATCCGCATGTGCCGCCATCGTAATCTCACGTACAACGTGCCCATGTACACGACCGTGCACATCCATCGATCCGACGGTCCGTCCACTGTCCACCACAACACGTACATGGGGTGCATTCCACTGATGGTCGGATCACGCCGCTGCACCTCCGTGCTGCCAGAATACGACCCAGCAGGATACTTCATCTGCAAGGGTAGTGAGAAGACCATTGTCAACCAGAAGGCACACGTGCACAACCAGATGATGACGCTGCATCGGGAGGTGGCGCGCGTGCACCAGTGGGCAGTCTGCTGCAAGTCCGAGTGCGTTGGTCTGCGCGGTGTGCTGCGTGTCACTATCCGTCACGTGGTGAACAGTGAGCCCATGGTCACGTTTCCAAAAGTTCGAGGCGAGGTGTCCATCACCAAGCTGTTGTCCATGTTGCCACCCTCTACCATGGTGCAGCTGACTGCAGAAGAACTGGAGTACTTCAACATGCAGCAAACGCAGGCACAGGACGCAGACCAGGACGTCACCTACGTCAACACGTTTCGTCTGGGTGCGACCGACGACCAGCGCGAGGCAGGTGCGTTGGGAATGTTGCTGCCCCACACCGAGCACAAGGCAGACTTCCTGCAGCTCATGCTGCGCAAGCTGCGACTGGACATTCTGGCACATCGGTGGGCAGACAAAGATTCTCTGATGTACCAGCGCATTGAAATGTGCGAGGACCTGCTCTGCTCGCTGACGCATCATCTGCTGACCAAAATGACGCACACTGTCCAGATGACGCTGCACCGCAAAATGAGCGGCACCATTCGTGACGCCACCATCCTCAAAACCTTGTCGAGCAACACCATGGTCATGGACGGGCTGCAGTACGCGCTGGGGACTGGCAACTGGCGCACGTCGCAGTTTGACGGGAGGACTCGCGTGGGTGTGGCGCAACTCCTGCAGCGTGCCACCGTCTACACGGCACTGAGCCAGCTCCGTCGCGTGTCCAGCAGCATCAAGCCGGAGCAGAAGCTGAGTCAACCGCGGTTCATTCATGGCACGCACCGAGGACGCCTGTGCTACGTGGAGACACCCGAGGGTGCCAGCTGTGGTCTGGAGAGCCAGCTGGCGGTTGGTGCCTACATCTCGATCGGAACACCCAGCGCACAGCTCCGCGATTTGCTGGCACCCCACCTGACACCAACACCAGCACCACAGAGCGCGCTCGTGCTGCTCAACGGTGATCCGTGTGGGTTTGGAGGTCTGTCCCTGGTGCGTGCCGTGCGTGCTGCACGACGGTCTGGACAGATTGCCAAAGACATTTCAGTGGCGCACACCGAGACTGGCATCTTTGTCCGGAGCAACTCAGGACGCATCTGCCGTCCGCTAGTCATTCTGCCGCGACGCATCAAGACGCTGCAGGAGATGCTGGACCAGGGTCTGCTCGAGTACGTGGACGTGTACGAGGAGGATACCATTGTCATTGGTGAGACGCACGAGGAGTTGGATCCCAGCATCATGATGGGACTGTGTGCCAGCACCATCCCCTACAGCAACCACAACCCAGCGCCGCGCAACACGTACCAGGCAGCCATGATGAAGCAGGCACAGAGCGTTCCCACCCTGGACTACCGGGATCGATGGGACACCACCAGCAACGTGCTCCACTACGGTCAGGAGCCGCTGGTCACCACCGTCGTGGAGCGCGCCTACAACTTCAATCTGCCCATGGGACAAAACTGCATTGTTGCCATCATGCCTGCCGAGTACAACCAGGAGGACTCGACCATCTGGAACCAGGGCTCGATCGACCGCGGACTTGGTCGCACCACTACGTTCAGCACCACCAAGGACACGCTGTGTCCGGACGAGAGCTACTGTGAGCCGACCGCCAAGCGGCGGAGCTACGAGGTGGATAAGAGCGGGATGCCTGCCGTCAACCAGACCGTCAAGGTCGGTGATCCCCTGCTCGGCAAGATGCGCAGCGCGCGCAACGCCGAGCACGGGATCACAGAGGACGACGTCACGCTCTTCTCCGCCGTTGCCGGGACGGTGGACAGCGTCCTGACGTACCTGGAGCGCGACGGCACGCGTGGTGTCAAGGTCAAGGTGCGCAAGCATCGCGTGCCACAGATTGGTGACAAGTTTGCCTCTCGCAGCGCACAGAAAGGCACCATTGGTCTAATAGTCCCACAGGAGGACATGCCGTTCAGCATCAGCGGGATGACACCCGACATCATGCTCAATCCCCACGCCCTGCCGTCCAGGATGACCATGGCGCAGATGCTGGAGAGCGTCAAGAGTAAGTACGCGTGCTTTGCCGGCAAGCAGGACGGTACGCCGTTCAACGGGGACTCCGCAGAGTCGCTCGGAGACCTGCTGCGGTCCGCTGGGTTTGCACCAGGTGGTACCGAGGTCATGTTCTGTGGCAAGACGGGACGGCGCTTTGCCGTGCCCATCTTCATTGGACCCACCTTCTACCAGCGACTCAAGCACAACAGCAGCGATAAGAAACACGCCCGCGCACGTGGCAGGCGGGACCTGGTCACGCACCAGCCCAACGAGGGGAGAGCTGCCGGTGGTGGGCTCCGCGTTGGTGAGATGGAGAAGGACTCGTTCGTGGCACACTCGGCACCGTTCGTGCTGACCGAGCGCCTCCTCCACGCCTCCGATCCACACGAGGTCGACATCTGCGCGTGCGGCAGGACGCACGCCATCCACAGTGGGAGCTGCGTGGCGTGTGGTGGTGCGGTGTCGCGCAAGATCATTCCCTACGGCTTCAACCTCCTCCTCCACGAGCTGCAGAGCATGTGCATCGACATTCGACTCAAGTGAGGTCCAGTATGGCGACGCTGAGACTCTGTGCTCGGTCTGTGCTCGTGCTTGTGCTTGGATTTTGAGACAATGACTGCCTGCAGACACTGCTGGAACATGGTGGGATTGTGGGAGGAGGGTGGGGTGT
>Ga0206125_10001226_pt1 | contig 30522 bp, 31 predicted proteins | sample Helgoland_Spring_4_FD_148598 | JGI IMG/M metagenome (GOLD analysis project Ga0206125, IMG submission 148598) | Pelagic subsurface seawater microbial communities from Kabeltonne, Helgoland, North Sea - Helgoland_Spring_Bloom_20160331_1 | ecosystem: Environmental > Aquatic > Marine > Epipelagic ... | reverse complement strand
GGGAACGTTGAAGCCGCAAGGGAACTCACTATACTAGCGATCAATAGCAGCAAAAAATTCAACCCAATCCCTCCGATATTGAAGGGACGCCTTGATTTTCTGCACCACATTCATCAAAACGGACTCGAAACCGAATTCAAGCCCTCTGCCCTATCTGCACCAAAATATCAGGAGATCTTCTATTTCAAAGCGATTGCCTCGGAGTTGGTGCTGCTAAAACAAAAAAAATGGTGCGAACGACTGTACGGTCAAATCAAACTTGGAGCCGTTGCAGCCAATAATTGGATCGAACAAAGCATTATCAACATACTCGAAATAGCCGCCTTCTATGGCAACTATGAGGGGCTATCACCTGAACAGATTCAAGAACAACTTAACGAGAAGAAAGCGCTTATCTGGCCCAAAGATCATCGCCCAATCGCCCACGCAATGATAAAAGTTGTCGAAGCTGAATTGTGATAAACCCGCTCGAAGATTACATCCAATCAGACTCGCTTTGCTCAATTATCGCCAATGACCAATCATAAAGTTGCCGAGCAGCAGCCTCATTGAGGTATTTGAAAGTGCGATTCCCTGCTGCAGTCGCAAGGGTAATATGAGCCACGCCCCTTCTTCGCATAATCGTATTTTGATTAAAAACCACTCGCTGAAGTTGGTGAAAAGTGAACATGGATCGCTTTTTTCGTATCCAACCAGAATGAATCATGCAGGTGTCAGGAGTCACCGACATCCAATGGCTCTCATAGACCTTTCGAGCTGAAATAAATGCCCAAGGAAGCACCGTCGCAATGATGAGAATTTTACCCAAATAGGAGTCAACGGTGAATGTGAGAGCTGCGGCTGTCAAGATTCGAAAGAACAAAGTCCGATACAATAAGAAGCGCGAGGGTTTGAAAATAATTTTTGATGGAGACGTCATCCAAGACGGAAAGATTTCAGCAACTAGCCCATTCGATGCCATTTCTGAAATACCCGGAATGGCCATTGACAAATCCTTGCCTGATTGATTCGACTCTTGCGCAGATGCTTGAAAAATACGAAGCGTTTCAATCCCCAAAAGTCGTCGAGCTACATTGCTCCTCCACTCCAAAATCTGGACTTTAGACAGTGGAATGCGGTATTCAAATCGCTTCAACAACCCCCCACGCAAGCTTACTTCCTGCTGATTCAAATTGGCCTGGAGGTTGTAATACTTCAATACCGCCCCCAAAAGAGAGAGAACAAAGGAAAAAATCAAAAAGGCAAAGACGCCTACAGGAATGAATAAAAACCAACTCCACTTTAACACCATCCAAACGACGTCTGGCAATGATGCGAGCCAAGCATCTATCCACGCTTCAAAAGGTTCATACAAAGCGACAATTGCCCCAAAAGCAATGAACCCAATTCTCAAATGATTTTGCGTCAAACCGACTTTCAACAACTCTTTGGGAGTGAGATGGACCAATGATTTGGAGGGCTCCTCCGCGAATTCGATCGGAGAGACATTGGCCGAACGCGCTGCCATGATGCCGTCGCGTAACATTTTTGCCTCCGAGAGTTTCAACGCTTGCAAATCCACTTCGGAACCATTCGTGCCAGCCGTGTCAATTTTGAGTCCTGTGAGTCCGATTAAACGCTGCCAAGGAGCCTGCTCCATGTGCAATGCCTGGATACGCTCGAAGGGAATATTAATGGTTTCTCTTTCAATCAAGCCCTTCTGAATGGTCATCGACTTATCATCAACATGAAAACGAAATCGCCAATACTCGACAAGCGCCGCAATGATTACGAAAGCAAAAACGGCCATCGCAATAAACTCGCCGTAGCTCCTTATTTCATCCGAGAGGGCGAAGCCGGCCAACAAGGGGAAAAATGAACGAACAAGAAGGTACAGGTTCTTGGAGAAGTAGCGGATGACACCTAGAAAATGTTGGCGTTTTGGCGCACCAAAGGCCTCAAGCATCGATTCAATTGCCGCCATGCTCATCGATATAGTCACGAATGCGCTGCGCATCGACGGGGTCCATCCCCGAGATGCTCAAATTGGCTCCTGAGCTCCCTGCCGTGTATAGCTTGAGCGTGCACAGTTTCGCCAATCGCGCTACCGGTCCTTGCGATACCTCACTGTGCTGCAATCGATTGAACGGAACGGTTGTGTACGCATGAAAGAAGAAGCCTGCTCGATACGATAGATCTCGTTCACGCATGGCATACCCGCGCATTTGAAAACCATGAAATTCGGACACTCCCCACAGGCCGAGGAAAATGCTCCAAGCGGCCAGTACAATCCACAGCACCATTGGAAAATCAGAAATCGCTGCCTCCTTTACCATGACGGCCCAAGCAATCACGCAGCAGATGAACAAAATGGAGAGCAAAGCGATTGCTCCCCACGTCCACATCCTCAATCGAAAATAACGCTTGGGAAGCATTTCAAAATCCTGATCACCAAGCTGAGGCAGGCCCTCTAATTCCAGCTTATTATTTTCGAATGGATCCATTGGCGCAATTTAACTGAATTGGCGAAGTGCAGAATATCAAATGCTCACGAAACCCAAATCAACCCGTTTGCGTCAGTGCTGAAAATTCCACCCGCGCTTCTGTGATGATTCATCCTCCACGATTTCTTCAATAATGGCTCGCACGTCTGTATCCATTTGCACGGTGTCCGTTGCGTCCACGGTAACTCTAAAATCCTTAGGGATTTTCTCAAGCGAGCTGCGTATGGCCGCTTTGTGCAGAAAAGGAACAACCTTATCAAGGTAGACGACTTGGTGTTTCTGTCCCTCATCCACCTTATTGTTCAATTGTGGCTTCAAACGAAATCGAGCACCAGAGCGAATGTAATCCAACGCGACCCACCCGATGGCTACAGCAATACCGATGCCGATGCCTACGAGCAAATCGGTAAAGACAATTGCCAAAACCGTCGCGAAAAAAGGTACAAAGTCACGCATTCCATTTTTTGCGTACGCAATGAACTGGGCGGGCTTTGCCAACTTGTACCCCACGACCAATAATATCGCTGCCAAACTTGATAATGGAATCAAGTTGAGCAAGTTGGGAATCGCAAGAACCGATACCAGCAATAGAATTCCGTGGAGAATGGCTGATAATTTGGTGCGTCCACCACTCATGATATTCGCAGAGCTTCGGACAATGACTTGGGTGACAGGCAGTCCTCCAAACAATCCCGAAACCATATTTCCGGCTCCTTGTGCCACCAATTCGCGGTTGGTTGGAGTCACACGCTTGTCCGGATCCATTTTATCCGTGGCCTCGACACACAACAATGTCTCAAGCGAGGCCACAATTGCAATCGTAGCGCCTAAAATCCAAACATCACCGCGCAACAAACCGCCAAAATCAGGTGTGGCGATCATATCGCTCAATCCGTTGGTCAATAGTGGGATTTGCACCAAGTGATCTGGGCTCAAACCAAAGGAGCTACCCTGTGTAAAGGCATGGATCAAAACGCCAGAAATCACAGCAAGCAGCGAGCCTGGCAAATAACGTGTCCAAGCCATTGCCTTCATGAATGGCCGCTCCCACAAAATCAGAAAAAACAAGCCTACAAACGCAATGACTACCGCCACAGGCTGTATGAAATCCAACATCAAAAGGATATCACTGAAGGTGTTGTGTGAAGCATCTTGCGCAAACTCAAGTGAACCTTCCGGCTCAAAATCATACCCGACTGCGTGTGGAATTTGCTTCAAGAAAATAATGATCCCGATGGCTGCCAACATTCCCTGAATCACTGAAGAAGGAAAGTAAAAGCCTATGATTCCCGCTTTTATGAGGCCCAAAAGCAGCTGAATGAACCCACCAATGAAAACCGCCAAAAGAAAGATTTCAAACGTCGGCATCTCTTGAATGCCATTGAAAACAATCACAGCCAAACCCGCAGCGGGTCCGCTCACGCCTAATTGCGAGCCGCTGATCAACCCCACAATCAGCCCCCCGACAATGCCTGCAATCAGGCCAGAAAGAGGGGGAGCACCAGAAGCAAGGGCAATGCCGAGGCAGAGCGGAAGAGCAACCAAAAAGACAACCAAAGAAGCCGGAGCATCTTGAGATAAATAACGAAACATGATAAAACTAGAATTAAGAAACAGATGCCAAAATGGCGCCCCTCAAAGGACGCACGACTCAAACGAAATTCAGAAGAACCCAAAGTCTTCTCGCATCATGCGCGTGGTGGACGTTCAAATTCTTTGAGCGTCGGCCCCTCGTCCAAGGCCACTTTTGATCGAACCACACAGCCCAACGCTGCTCTCGCATCGCGTTCCGCATCCAATCGTTCAGCACTGTGGGTCTTCTCTTCATCGTCCTTCTCGCTCTTCTCCGTCTCTTTTTCTCCACTTCGCTCGTCTTCCGTGAAGTCCAGAATCCATTCCGTTGATGTTCCTTCGGCAGAATATATTTGGGAAAATTGAAGCGCTGGAAAAACCACCCACAACACGATTACAACCGAAAGCACCACGAAGACTGCACCCCGGGCACGAGCGGCTTCATTCAAAGGGTTATGGGTCGAGGACGGTGACATTTTGCTACAAAAATAACTACCCTTTCGCGACAATTTTGTTCAACCATGGAAAAAGATTCCAACGGCAAACCTGCGAGAGAATAAGTGCACAAGCGTCCATGCCAGCGCAAAAACAGTCAAACCCCTCAAATAGTCGTCACTGTTCTTTGACCCACATGGTTGCAAACGAGAACTTAATGAGTTAAAAAAAATGATTGTCAGAGACAATCTCTTTCTACATGCCCTTCAAAGCTTGGTTGCTACCACGAAAAGTTTTCCGGAACTTGATTCTTTTCCAGGGTTTTGATCGTAACCAATTGTGGTCATCTCCACGGCATCAAAGCCGGCACTCAAAACCAACTCTTCCAACCGATTCCGATCGCAATAATGCATGAATGCGAGTTCATCGCCATTGCTGCGTTTGTAAAAAACATCGCCTTCTTCATACCCTTGTGCCGCCAGACGCTGCTCGTTGAATTGACGAATCGAATCGGGACCCCATTCACCAGGGTCGGAAACATCAAAAACATCAAAAATGAATTGCCCCCCGGGCCGCAGCATTTTTTGGGCAACGTGCAATACGTGTTTCCGAATGGATCGATTCGGCAAGTGACCGTATGCGTAAAGCAACGTAATAACATCGAAGTCTTGCCACGCTTGGTGCGCTTCAATATCAATCAAGGAAGCCACTTCAACCCGAAGTCCACGCCCATCGGCCTGTTCTGCCATCTCAGCGCACAAATCCACCCCATGCATCTCATAAGGAAGTGCTGTCAACTGTTGGATCGAGGCTGCTCGCCGTCCTGTTCCGCACGCAAAGTGCATCACCTTTTGAACCGCCTTCTCCTTGTTTAAGTCCGTCACGCATTTAACAATGCGAGCATCAATCGCTGCCGTGTAACGGTTGCGCTTTAGGACTTGCAAATCTTGATTATCGTAAACGGAGGCGTGTTCCGCATAATAAGCAGACACCATCTTTTCAATGTCCTTGGGCGAGGGCTTAGGGACCACATTGCAATGAAAATGAGACGCTTCATCGGGCGCGATATATTCAAATGCATTCGGTTCGACCTCCCGGTAGTAAGAGCGGTCCAAATCCACCGAGGCCGTCGGTGCGAGGGAATTGCACGTCAAGCGATTGCCTGTTGGTAGATCGTACAACACCAAACCATCCAGATCTGCGAGTGCAGGGGAATAAAAGTGCAAGGTGACCAAGGGATCGCTATTGCTCCCATTCTTGATCTTGTGTAACGTTCCGTCGGGTTCGGCTACGATTCCACGCTCCGTTGCTCGAATGATTTCAGTGGTGCGCAGTTGACCTGTTTTGAGCGAATAGGAAACATTTTCAAGAATGCCTTTGAGGCAGACCACAGCTCCCCAAAATCCTTCGTGATGATGGACCGCACTTTCCACACCCGGAGGCCACTGGATCAATACTACCTCGAAAGGCTCCAAACAAAGGATGTTGCGCGCGTAATCTTCAGGGTCCTCCATTTTGGGCAGCAAGGACTCCCATTCCATGTCGAGCCAGTCCCGCGATTCAACCCATTCACAAAGCGATTCGTAGTTCAACGGTTTGAGCGACTTCTCGGTGAGGTCCTCTACGAAGGAACGAAGCGAAATCGCTTGAGCAGTTTGGTTGGTGGTCATTTCCACGGTTTTGTTGCGCAGCCTTGCAAGGCAATCGGGCGGTTAGGTGCCGAAATTTACACCAATTCTGACGGTTCAAAACATGCTCAGTGCGATGACGCCTGAGCCTTGAGCATATGTTCGACAAAAAAAGCACCAACGTTTTCGACCAAAGGTTGACCCTGAGCAGAACGTTCAGGATGCCACTGAACGCCTATGTAGCAAGGATAACTCAGCGTGTCTTTTCGCGCCACTCCTTCGATCAATCCATCTGGGGCCATCGCCCATGCCTCGAGCCCATCAGCCAAGCGATCGATGCCTTGGTGGTGGTGTGAAACGACCGTGGATGAATCACCGATCTGCCAATTCGCAGAGGACCACTGGCGAAGTGCTCGGACCGCATGCGTCGTGTCCGAAGTATTGCCGGCTGCTCCCCCTCGATGTCCATTGTGTCCGAGCACATCAGGCAAATGCGGATGCAAACTTCCGCCACCGTGGACGTTCATGAATTGCATGCCCCTGCAGATCCCCAAAAAAGGCAAGCGTGCCCGATCTACTTCATTCAGCAAGAAGGATTCCAGCACGTCGCGCTCCAAATCAATGTTACCGCACCGGGAAGTGTCCGCAGCTTGTTCATACCGCTCGGGGTGAATGTCTGCCCCTCCCGTGAGCAATACACCGTTCGCTTCAGCCAAAGCTGCACTCAATTCCTCTGGACTTAACTCGGAGGCATTGTACCACCGAATGGGCCTAGGAGCTGCAATCGGTTCTAAAAAACCTTGGTACGTTCGGCTTTCAAAGAGCCGGGAAGCCACAACCACAAGTGTATCGGAATCAACACCCGTATTGGATTGATTTTCAACATGGTTGCAACCAATAATGGACAGTGCAATCGGAAACCACAGGAACATTCGCATGCCACGAATTTAGTTCGGAAAAGACAACCTTTTGGGTGGCCGCTTGTTAGCTCATTAAAGCTTCTAAAATGCCATATAAATTGCTTGTTATGGGCGCGAGCTCAAGCCGGAATTCGATCAATCGAACCCTCGCCATCTGGGCAGCGCAGCAGTTAGACGCTCAAATGGATGCGGTGGATTTAAATGATTTTGAAATGCCCATCTATAGTGAGGATCGTCAAGCTGAATCCGGCATACCTCAGCTGGCTCGTGATTTTAAGGAGAAAATCAATGCATGCGATGGCATCGTCATTTCATTTGCAGAACACAATGGCAGCTACACGGCTGCGTTTAAAAACATCATTGATTGGGTTTCAGTGGTCGAAAAGGATTTGTGGTCGAATAAGCCCATGTTGCTCATGGCGACTTCTCCCGGAGCGAGAGGTGGCAGGACCCTCTTGGAATCAGCGGTGACTGATTTTCCGCGCCGCGGCGGTCATGTCTGCGCGCACTTTTTATTGCCTTCCTTTTACAAGAATTTCAAAGAAGGCGTCCACGAACATTCACTCAAAAAAGCGTTTGACTTAGCCGCCCTCGCGTTTGAAAGAGGAATGGGAGGCAGCCCGATTTAGATGCATGGATTTCCGCCGCATCCAAAAAACGGTAGAAAACAAAGGTGAAACGAATGAATCCCTTTCCTTTCTCGTCTGTGAAGAAAAGACTCTTGAAAACCCAAATGATTGATTAACAAACATTTCAGGTGATACCTTGTTAGAATAATATGCAACGCCCCGCCCTATTCCATTCGTTCGCTGAGCACGCCTTGAATCCTGCAATGCGTCAGATGATTGAGCGATTCTTGGTGACCTGCGCCCTGGTTTTGTTTTTACTGCACTTGGCCCTCTACGCAGGGAACGAAGTTTTCATCTGGAATTTGCCGGAATCCCTTTTCGGACATCCGCTCGCTACCCTTTACACGCCCTTCTCAGTGATCCTCATCGCGGAGGTCTATCTGCTCATCTATTATTTGCCGACTTCCTTTGCACGTTCCCTTGGCAAGCAAATCGAAATTGTGGCCTTGATTGAGATTCGGTCTGTTTTCAAAAGCTTGGAAGACACATCGACCTGGCCTTGGGAAGCTGCATTTTTTCCACACATGCTTTCGGCTGTCGCTCTGGGTGGCTTGCTCGCTTTGTTCTACCACTTGCTCCCGCGGCGGGTTGCCCGGCTTGAAGAAACAGAATTAAAAAAGTTCGTGCGCTTCAAAATGGGAATGGCTGGGCTCCTTACACTCTTTTTCATAGGATTGAGCCTATATTCCATTGGAAATTGGATCTGGGAATGGGTCACCTATCCCGAAGCACTCCACTCCGATTTGAACAGTGTGTTCTACAACGAATTTTTTACCGCACTCATTTTGGTCGATGTGCTGCTGCTCGTCGTTTCGTTCAAATACCTGGATGACTTCGGATTCGTGCTGCGAAATTCAGGGTTTGTTGTCTCAACTATCTTGCTCAGGCGCGCAATGGGCATCGAAGCATGGTATGCCTTCTCCTACGAAATGACAGCCATCTTGTTGGCGGTCATCATGCTCTTACTCCAGCGAGGATTGAACGGTCGAAACGCGGAAGAAGCAATTTGAAGAAGGTTTAGGGTTTTGGTGAGCGTTCGAATCTTTGGACAACCTTGCCCTTCGGAGTGTCTCAAGGCAATCGCTAAGGACAATAATTCCCGTCTGGCGCCAACAGGGGAATGCGATAAGCAGCATCGGTGATCAGTGCATAAATCCGCGTGTCTTTGCTTTCGAGCAACTCCGGGGAGTAAAGCTCCCACTCATCCGCAATCCCTCGGGCAGTCGAGGAATCATTTAAAATCCCCATCTTGGAAACGATTGCCCAATACAAGTATTCAATCGCCATGCATGCATAATCGCAGGTCTCATCGTCATAATGGTACCAAGCATTCTCTGGCAGCTCCTCGGGAATGGAGTCAAATTGACCGCCTCTTGCAACATCCATGGCAACACTTAACAGTGAAGAATTGGGGGCCAGTGAAAATGCCTCAGGATAAACGGCAACATGCCCCACATGATTGATGGTATGAAGAACCTCTTCAACGGTGGCATCGCTGCCCCAGTGTCCTGGCCGTTGTGGGTCAATTTCATCCGCGTACAGAACAGCACTTATGCCTTTCCCATTGTAAGCGTCGAAGAGTGCTTCTTCCGTTTTGCATCCTTCAAAATTCAAAATTGGCATCAACGCCTGCCCTTCTGCCAGCGCTTGCTGCAACCTCGGATCATCCACTCGTCCATCTTCATTCTGGTCGAGCAACTCCGCAGCGACCGCTGCAACATGCAGCAGCTTCGCATCTGAAATGCCCGATTCTGACAAAATATGAAAACACGATAGTACATGCACATGGTGCGAAAAACCTGAAAAAGCTGCCTCGTCGGAAAACGGGTTTTCTTGAATCGTGAAACAAGCCGATTGCTGCGCTATCGTTACTGATTGCGCAGAAAACCAAGCCATTAAAACCAAGATTGATCGGGGCATTTTGCTCAGGGCGTTTCGCATTTCAAGGCAAGGTAATCGATATTGCATTCGATGTTTTTTCGCATTCCCTGTGAAGAAAGGCAGAATTGTCGGGCATATGACGGAACTTGCGCGCTGAAGTAAACACTGCATTGGATTCATTCGACACCCTCGGCCTTTCCGCCCCGATCCTCAAAGCCATCGGCCAACTTGGCTTTGACACCCCCACCGACATTCAGAGCCAAGCCATACCGCAACTCCTTCAAGGAGACAGCGATTTCATTGGATTGGCCCAAACAGGAACGGGAAAAACAGCGGCATTCGGCCTCCCACTCCTCGATCATCTCGATGCAACGGATGACAGTGTCCAGGCTTTGATCTTGGCTCCAACGCGGGAACTAGGACAGCAGATTGCCGAACAAATTGATCTTTTTTCCAAGCACCTCAAAGGCATCAAAAGCGTTGCAGTCTATGGTGGCGCGAATATTACCACGCAGATCAGCCAGCTCAAACGTCCGCGGCACGTCGTGATCGCCACGCCCGGCCGATTGATTGACTTGGTCAAGCGTAAGGCATTGAAGTTGGACCAAATCAAGTACTTGGTTTTGGACGAGGCGGATGAGATGCTGAACATGGGGTTCAAGGATGAATTGGACACTATTCTGGAGTTCACACCCGACTCTAAGAAGACATGGTTGTTCTCAGCCACCATGCCAAGGGAAATCAGGCGCATGGTCAAACAATACATGGAGTCTCCTTTCGAGGTAAGCGTCGACCCCAAGACCACAGTCAACGCCAACATCGAGCACAAATATGCCGTTGTGAAGCAGTCTGACAAGACGGAAGCGATGGGGCGTTTTTTGGAACTGGAACCCGATTTATACGGTGTGGTCTTTTGCCGAACCCGCAGGGACACCCAAGCGTTGGCTGAAGACCTCTTGAAAATGGGCTTTCGAGCCGATGCACTCCACGGTGAAATGTCGCAACCCCAGCGCGACCGGGTCATGAACCGCTTCAAGAATCGTGACCTTCAGGTTTTGGTTGCAACGGATGTTGCAGCGCGTGGAATCGATGTCAATGACTTGACCCACGTTTTTCATCACTCCCTTCCGAGTGAGCAAGCCTATTACACGCACCGTTCGGGCCGAACGGCTCGTGCCGGTAAGAAAGGAATTTCTCTGGCGTTTATCAGCAATAGAGAAAAGGGCTACATCAATCGAATGGCCCGTGAAATGGACATTTCATTTGAAGCTGTCGATGTACCAGGAGCTGAAGAAATCGCACAGGCACGCATGATGAAATGGGCGAGCGATGTGCTCGACCAAAAGGCTTTCGACCGGGTGCCCTTCGACCTCATCGTACAGATGAATTTGTTGTTTGAAGAAACGCCAAAAGACGAATTGATCGCGCGGCTTGTCGCTCGAGAACTTGCTCGGTTGAATGTAGATTCAGGGCGTGACATCAACAAGCGGGCAAGCCAGGATGGCGATCGATCCCCACAACGACGGAGTTCCGCAGGCGGTTACAGCCGATCAGGAGGGTATTCCAAATCCAGCGGTGGCTATAAGAAATCCAGCGGCGGTAGGAGCCCGAGTGGCAACGGACGAAAAAACCGAAGTACAGGCAGCGCATCTGGTGGCGGCAAGAAATACGGGGGCTTCGGGAACGCTGGCCGCTCCAAGGATTCTGGAGGCGGATTCAAAAAGAAATCCGGCAGCAAAGGAAAACGCAGCGGGTTCGGTTCTAAGCCGTTCCGGGGTTGAGGAAGATTGCGCTGCTAGCTTACAGCAGATAGTTCATAGACGAAAAAGAGGAATGTCCTCCGCCAATGACGTCTTCCATCAGCCCTTTCTGATCAGCAGTGCAAGCGACTAGCGTGCGGATAGAGAAAGACCGCAAGGCAGCTTTCACACTCAAAGTGCTCACCGCGCTGTCCTTCCTGCCCGTGAAAGGCAATGCGTCCGGACCTCGTTGGCAGGAAGCGTTAATATTGACCCTGCACACCTGATTGACCAGGTGATCGATGCATTGGCCTGCCGCAGCAGCGTCTTGCGTGAAAATGCTCACTTGCTGTCCGTAATTGCTTTCCGCCACGTCTGTGAGGACTTCTTCAAAATCTTCAAACTCCAATACGGGACACACCGGACCAAATTGTTCTTCTTTAAAAATAGCGGTGTCGCGATGGGTCGGGAAGAGAATGGCGGGGAAGAATGCGTTGCCTTCGACTTGACCTCCTCGCTCATTGATTACTGCTGCGCCTTTGGAAACGGCCTCTTCCACATAGGATTGCATGTACTTCACTTTGCCCACCTCAGGCAAGGGTGTGATATCTGCGTCTTCAAAAGGACTGCCCCACGATAGCTCATCGGTTGCTTTGGCGAAGGCTTCCAAGAATGCCTTCCGAATGTTCTTGTGAACGTAAATCACCTTCAGTGCTGTGCAACGCTGTCCATTGAAACTCCAAGCTCCTTTCACACATTCTTTCACGGCAAGGTCAATGTCCGCATCATCAAAGATGATGGCCGGGTTTTTGGCCTCCAATCCCAATACTTGTCGCACACGGTTCGGTTTGGGATGCTGAGAAATCAAAGCATTGCTGCTTTTGCTGTTTCCAATCAACGCCAACACATCAATCTTTCCCGTTTTCATGATGGGTGACGCGAGGGTCCGACCGCGACCGAATATGATGTTCACCACCCCTGGAGGAAAGCTTTCCGCAAAGGCTTCGAGCAAAGGGGTAATGAGCAGCACTCCATACTTCGCAGGTTTGAACACACACGTGTTGCCCATGAGCAATGCCGGCAACAACACGCAAAACGTCTCATTCAATGGATAATTGAACGGGCCCAAGCAAAGGACAACTCCGATGGGACCACGGCGAATCTGTGCGAGGGTTCCATTCACGGAGGTAATGTGGCTGCCCTCTCGGTGCAAGTTCTTGTATTCTTCGACGGTTTCTTTTAGATAAATCACCGTTCGGTCAAACTCCTTCTCCGCATCCGCACGCTTCTTGCAAATTTCCCACATCAACAAGTTGACCACTTCCTCTCTTTTGGGAACCATCAGCGAGATGAACTTCTCCATCGCCTGAATTCGTATGCTCGCGTCGGCCGTTGGCCAATCCCCTCTTCCAAAATCGTAAGCGCTTCGAGCGGACTCCAATGCCGCTAAGGCCGACGCTTCGTCCATGTCAGGAGCTGAACCCAGCCAAACTCCATTATTCGTGTTTTCCGAATCGCGTTCAGGCAGAATCGGGCTGAGCACTTCTGCTTTGGCTCCCTCCCAAGGCAACAACTTTCCGTCAAGTAGGTATGTTTTGTGCTCGCGAACTGGGGGAAAATTTTGTGATGACATGGTATGATAACCAACGCTTTAAAAACATGTTCAATCCCAAAATGCTCGGAGGCGTGTACGAACTGATCTGCTTCATAATTTGCCCGTGAATTAGAGGTGAACAAAGGCAATGCTTAATTCCAATGCCCCTAACTTTGAGCATGGAAAATTTTGTCAATTGGATTTCCAATCCCTGGCCATGGTATGTCGCTGGGCCCATCATTGGACTCATGGTTCCACTTCACCTGGTCATGTTGAATCGAACATTTGGAATCAGTTCTTCCTTCCGTCACGTCTGCGCCGCAGTCGTTCCGAATCGGCTTGATTTCCTCCAATACGATTGGAAAGCCGAATCGTGGAACTTGGTGTTCGCCGGGGGCATTTTGTTGGGCGCCTTTATCGCAGCGCAATACCTTTCAATCGACGAACCCATTGCACTCAGTGCCGCTGCCGTTGAGCGGATGAACGGTTTTGGAATTACTGACCTCAGTGGCCAGCATCCTGTCCAACTCTTCAGTTGGTCCTTGATCGGCAGCTGGAAAACCCTGCTTTTTGTCATTTTCGGTGGATTCTTAGTGGGATTTGGAACGCGTTATGCTGGGGGATGCACTTCGGGCCATGCCATCATGGGCCTGAGCCATTTTCAAATGCCTTCCTTGGTCGCGGTGCTCGGTTTCTTTACCGGAGGACTGATCATGTCATGGATTCTATTGCCATTGTTGTTCGCCTAATTTCGACCCATTCACCATGAAAAACATACTCGCCCTTCTCCTTGGAACATTGTTTGGCATCATTCTCGTCAAAGCGGAAGTACTATCGTGGTTCCGAATCCAGGAAATGTTCGCTTTTCAAAGCGTTCACATGTACGGCATCATCGGAAGCGCGGTGGTCGTTGGTGCCATCAGCGTTTTGATCATCCGATCTTTGGGCATTCGAAGCATCGAAGGGAACGTCATCGAAGTCAAAGACAAGGCACCAAACTATAAGTCAGCTTATCTCGGAGGCACTGTATTCGGATTGGGTTGGGCGATGACCGGTGCATGTCCGGGTCCGCTTTACGCACTCATCGGAAGCGGAACGACCATCATGGTCCTGGCCGTGGTAGCAGGAATCATTGGTGTCTATGTCTATGCGGCATTGCGCGACCGATTGCCCCATTGAAAAACAAACCGTCCTTGTGCCTGGCAATGCTCGGAGTATCCGCGAATCCCGATTCAGTGGATGACCGAAAAACGGGTGTGCTTTCCGCTGGGAAAAACGGCTATGTAAATGCCATTCGCCCAATCAGCAACATTCAACCTGCCTTGATTCAAAGGTCCAGAGAACACGCTGTTACCAGCAGCATCGAACACGCACAAGGAAATGGGTCCGCTCCACGTGATTTCAGCCTGTGTCGGATTGGGAAAACCCAAGGGTGCTGGTGAGGTGCCCCAATCGGGAACAGAGAGGCTTGCGTCTCGCACATGCACGAATTGTTCCCCTTCCAATTGTTGGTCCGGAATGTTCCAATATTCACACCCGATGTGACCGTCCCAACCCGCGTCAGGTTCAATCATCACCGTAAATCGTTCTCCCGGGAAAACATCCAATTCGTTTACTGCGAACGGCTCTGGAACGGGCCTTCCATCGCTCATGTAGCAGATCGCATTCAATTCCGCGGGGAAATTCAAATGAAGCAGGCTGTATGCCATGGAGCCCAAGCGCAGCGCGATGGGCTCACCGGGTTCAAAATCAATGATCTGTTCCGCTTGTTCAAGTTGATCGCCTGAAACACCATTGACCATGAACACGTCGGGCCGAATATCGTGAAAGGGAAAAGATTGGACCGCATTGAGGTTGGTCTCTAGCTCCAAATCACTGAACAAAAGCGGGGCATTTTCGGAATACCCTGGCCCCCCTTCATACAATGTCATATCCGGCCGATTTACCAGAATCATCCCGTACATGCCCATCGTCAAGTGCAGCGTGGTGGTGACGTGGCAGTGGTAAAGAAAGGTGCCGGGGTGGTCCGCTTCGAATTCGTAAGTGGTCTCCCCTCCTGTTACGACGAAAAAACTCGTGGACGGGACTCCATCGTTGGCTTGGTCCACATCCAAGCCATGCAAATGAATGGTGTGGCTCTCTGGACTTGGATTCGTGAAATTGAGCTGCACAGATTCGCCTTCACTGTACTCCAAAAGAGGCCCCGGCAACGAAATGAAACCATCTGCCACCCATCCATAGCCCCAGATGGGTATGGCGGTGCCGTCAGGCAAGAATGTATACCCTTCCATCCCCGAGAAAAGCTGTGGAGGTTGCATCTGAGCGTGGCTTTTCAATATTCCCAGGAGGACAAAAAGCAAAGCGACAATTCGAAATGGACTCATGGCGAGACATGGATTTGGGAAATCATACCTCCGGGATAAAATCCCGCATTGGTGACCGCAATCAAATTGTGGTTGTGGACGGGGTACATTCCCACTTGATTGGCCACCAATTGCACCGTCAACACCTCTCCCATTCGGATAGGCACTGTGTCCTTGGACCAGCCCACGCGTTCGGGATGATGTGTACTGCCGATCATAGTAACGTGAAAACCGTGGAAGTGAAACACATGATCCATGAATCCATGATTGGCGATTGAAATCAAACAGGTGTCCCCCAAACTGACGGCGACGAGTGCTTCCGGGTCATCTGCGACCGCAGGATACGTGCGCTCATTGATCGTGAACTGCTCTGGGACATAGGGCTCGTCCCAAGCGATCGGCAACCCCATATCAGCGGCCACCATGCGCTCCACTGACCAATCTCCCAAATTCCAGTGGAAATGAGCATAATCCGCTTCCAAACCTATCTGAAGTTGACCACTCGCCCCCATCACCCGACCGATTTCGTCGGTCAAACCAAAGCGATACGCCCCCGCGGGCAATGCCGGCATTTCCAGCGCGATGGTATCCTGAGCGGCCAATTCCCACTCGAGCTCACCGTCCACCTCAAGCTTCCAAATGTGCGAGATGCTATCCAAATTGACCAAAACCAACGGGGAGGTTGCCTCCACTGGCCTCGTCAGGGTTGCATTGATTCCAGACCATTGGGCATTGGCATTGAAGCGAAGGGCTTGGACTGAATCGGGGATATGCGTCCACTCCCCTCGGGCAACCCAAAGGGTGTCCTGGGCATAAGAGCCCAGCGGAACCAAGGCCAAAATGATGCACGTCCAAAACTTCTGGTAATCCATAAGGGCAAATTACATAAGAATTGATCACGGACTGTCAGTTAGCCAAACTCTAGCGCAATCATATCCCTGGGATTCAAGCAAAATGGCTTGAATGGATTACCTCCATTTCACACGATCCTCCTTGGGCACGAATGTCCAAGCCAAAATTCGCGTGGACTTGTTGCCTGTCCCCATCGAAATCGTCCTGACTTCCGCAGGTCGGACCGTTTTCAACGTACCGTAAAGTGACTTGAGGTGCGACTGCTTGGACACCAGGGTGGTGAACCAAAAGACGTTCTCCGCATTGTTTTGACTTTCGCGAATGAGGGTTTGAATGAATCGCACTTCGCCGCCCTCGCAGATCAATTCCTTTCGGATGCCGCTAAAATTGAGCATTGGATTCTGTTGCTTACCTCCATGAAGGTTTCGGGCCTTACGCATTGTTCCTTCAGCGGCGTCTTCGGCACTTGCATGAAACGGAGGATTGCTCATCGTAAAAGCAAATCGATCCGAAGCATCAATAACCCCCCTTAACATGCATGATGGATCAGCCTGATGCCTCAGCTCCAAATGACCTTGAAGCTTTGGATTTTCCGCAAGAATTGCGGCCACATTGTCCAATGAATTCTGCTCAATATCCGAACCTACAAATGACCAACCGTATTCCACCGCTCCAATGATGGGGTAAATCGCAGTAGCTCCCACGCCAATATCCAACACCCGCACCTCCTCACCTCTGGGAATATTGCCAAAATGATTTTCTCTCAGGACATCCGCCATGTGATGCAAATAATCGGCGCGTCCCGGCACAGGCGGACATAGATTTTCATCAGGAAAGTCCCAATACTTCAAGCCGTAGTCACTGAGAATAATCGCTCGATTCAGCAATTTCACGGCCTCTGGACGTGCGAAGTCAATGGTATCTTCACCGCGTTTGGACTTCTGAACGTATGCCCCCAATTCGGGAAGGCATGCGACCAGTACCGAAATCTGATACCGCTCGAGGTTCCTATTGCGGGGGTGCATTCGATGTTCTGATGAACGTTTGCTGCTCTTGGTTTGGGATGAAGGCACTGCGCAAGTTACAGCCAATTGCAATGACGCCCGTTCGCCTTCATTGCGACGTAACTTGCTGCACATGTGGCATGAAATCGACAACAAGCTCATTTGCGAGCATCAATTTGAATCGTTTGCAGCGGCATTTTCATTTTTAAAGGAAGTAGCCGGTCTAGCGGAACAATTCAATCATCACCCCACCATCATCAACGAATACACTCGCGTTCGACTTGAATTGACCACGCATGATGCTGGAAACGTAATCACAGATTTGGATCGGAAACTCGCCGAAGCCATCGAGCGCAAATTGAAAAAGCCCACTTCTACGTGACGCGGGTCAATGCCTTATTGATGCAGCACAATTCATTCGCAACCAACGGAATGCTGTGAATTCAAGATTAGGTTGAACGATACATCCTCTCGAGATTGATGCCTTCAAGATGTCTAAGCAATCGCGCTGAAAATGTCGCATGCAGTGTCGACCTTTGCTCCATCAAATCGCGAAAAGAAAAAATCCAAGCCTCCGCAAAACGGTTTCAAATTGCGCCGTTCATGCCATTCAGAGACGTTCGGTTATGGATCCTCCTTTTCGCCATCATTCGACTGGTCAACATTACCCTCCCTCCGATTGAAGTCGGTCATAACTGGCGGCAATCCACGGTACTCATGGTTGCTCGGAATTTCTTCGAAGGCCCATTTGACCTGATGCATCCAAAAGTAGATATGGCCGGTGACCTCAGCGGAATTACGGGTATGGAATTCCCTCTTCTGAACGCACTGCATGCAGGCTGGGCTCATCTTTTTGGCTGGTCCGATTGGTACGGGCGTTTGATTGTTCTGATCTTCAGTAGCCTTGCCATGTGGAGTTTGTTTTCTCTCCTCCGCAGGGCAATCGACCGGCGATGGGCCAGGGATACTGTGTTGATTCTGATCACGTCCTTGTGGTTTATTTATAGCCGTAAAATCATGCCCGATGTATTCAGTTGCAGCCTGGTCATCATGGGTACCCACCTGCTCGTCATAAGTTGGGAAACAGAAAGTCGGACCCAAAAAGTCATTGGGTCATTGCTCGCATCTTGCACCATCGTGCTGGGTTTGCTGTCCAAATTGCCCGCCGGAATTCTCCTTTTGGGCATGCTTCCATTTCTGCCCAAATTTCTACCCAACCAACGCCATCTCTGGACGTTTGTGTGGTTTATTCCTGGCACAGCCCTGGTGGTGTATTGGTACCAGTTTTGGGTCCCCCATCTCGTCGCAGACTACGGTTTTTGGCATTTTTTTATGGGAAAATCCATGGGAATCGGAGCTCAGGAACTTGCCACCCATTGGCAAATCGCTGCCATGCACATCATTGACCATGCGTTAAAGTTCACCGGATTTGGATGTTTCGTGGCCGGCTTGGTGTTGCTGTTTCGAAATGGACAACGGCGTGTACTCATGGCCCTGCTTTGCGCCTTTTTGGGCCTCGTCATTGTTGCCATAAAAGCCGGTGACACCTTCGTTCGGCACGATTACTACATCCTGCCTTTTGTTCCATTTATGGCCATTGCAACAGCATTTACAATTCAAAAAATCCCTCTGCGCCGTTGGCGTTTGGCCATATTGGCACTGGTGATGCTGGAAGGTCTCGCCAACCAAGCCCATGATTTTTTTCCGTCCTCCGATCAGCGCGCGATTTTGCGACTCGAATCGGCCCTTGACCGGGTCTCACACCCCGACGACTTGATCGTGATTAACTGCGGCCCGTCTCCAACGCCCCTGTATTTTGCGCATCGAAAAGGCTGGGTACTCAGCGGGGTAGAAATTGAATCATCCCGCCAGGAACTCATCCGAAAAGGGGCCACGCACATCGTTTGGCTCCAGCAATCATGGAAATCCGGACCCTTGCCAGAGGGACGAGTCCAATCATCTGCGGATCCGCCTTGGTCCATAGAATCGCTCCCTCCGTCCGCCCAAGATTAAATTCCAAGGCGACCCGTCTTCATTCGTGGATGTTGGGGGACCTGCAGACACTTTGCTTTTCAATCTTGGAATGGATTCAGGGAATCCTTTATCTATTCGTTTCAGACTAATTTTGCATTATGCGGATTCCCTCCTCCCTCTTGTTACTTTTTGCGCTGCTCATTGCCGGCTCGACGTCAGCCCAAACCTTGGATGACTTGGAATTTGGAACGCCCGAAAGCCTTGACATCGCCACATGGAATATCGAATGGTTTCCGAAAAATGGGTCCGCCACCATTGACCGCGTCAAAGCCATTGTTCAAAATTTGGAAATCGATCTTTGGGCCATCCAAGAAATCGACGACACAACGGTATTCAAAGGCATGATTGAAGATTTAGATAGCTATGACTACATTCTGATGGATGGCTGGTTTGGCGGCCTAGTTTACGTCTACAATTCCAGTGATATCGAAGTGCTTAATGCATTTGAAATTTACACCGAATCGCCTTTTTGGAGCCCATTGCCTCGCTCCCCCTTAATCCTTCACTTCGCTTTCAACGGCGAGCCATTCTATGCCATCAACAACCACTTCAAATGCTGTGGCAACGGCACCATCAACTGGTCAGACGACGGCGATGAAGAAATGCGACGGCGAGAAGCCTGCGTGTTGATCAATGAATACATCCAAAACGAACTCCCAGATGACCGTGTCATCGTTCTCGGCGACCTGAACGACCTCATCCAAGAAGGGCCCGCCAACAATGTGTTTGAGCCATTTCTTGAATTGCCTGAGAAGTATCTTTTTGCGGACATGCCCATTGCACAAGGTCCGAGCTCAGGCTGGTCTTTTCCGGGGTGGCCTTCTCACCTGGATCACTTGCTCATCTCCGATGAACTTTTCACTGATTTCAATGCCAGCAGCACGGAAGTAGCGTGCCTCGATATCGCTGCTCACATGCCCGGCGGTTGGTCCGAATATGACTACAACGTCAGTGATCACCGACCGGTTGCCATTCAGCTGATGGTCACACCGTTGGCCATCTCACCTGAGCGCTTGCCCACCGAGCAAAGCGCACTTCTGCAGATCACAGATTTGACAGGTCGGACATGCAATTATGCTCCGAACAAGGTATTGCTCTATCATTTCAGCGATGGATCGGTCAGAAAGCACATCAGTTGGAGCCAGAACGCTCCCTATTGAGAGCAAACCATGCTCCTTGAAGGCCGATGCGCAAAGGCCATTCACAAGCCGTTGATTTTGACGCGCCTCACGCCTGATAAAAATCTTGCATCTTTGTTGGCATGAAAAAAGCACTACTTGCAATCGGAGGATTGATCTTGTTCGTTTGGTTAGGGCTCATGTCCCAAGGACTTTATTCGTCCATTGAAATCGAACAAGGCGAACAAGGTGGATTTATCTTACTGGGCGTGGATCACATCGGTCCCTACCAGGAAATTGGCACTGCGTTCGAAGCCCTGCAATCGAAATTTCCTGAAGGAGAATTCTCAGGCGTTTATTTTGATGACCCCGAGACCGTCCCTGCTGACTCATTGCATTCGTTTGCAGGAATGAAAGTGTCTGCGGCAGAAGCGATTCGCCAAATGGGATTGGACCATTCCCTGCGCATTTTCGAAATTGAGCAGCGACCAGCGCATTTCGTGAATTGGGAGCATGGGAGCAACATGGTTGGAATCATCATTGGAACCCTGAAAGCTTATCCTGCATTGACTGCTGCCTGCGAAGAAACAGGCTGGAGTGGTGACTCACCTCTTGCATATGAAGATTATACCAGCGAGGGCATTCGCTATGTGATGCAATACTGAGCCGAGCCTCCTCGAATGAGACTGGAGCGATTCAGAAGTGAATTTTTCGCGCTGGTTTTGCAAAAATCAATTTTTACTTTTGCGCCATGAAAGGAGGTAGAATTTTAATTTTCGTGGCTGGGATGTGTGCTGCAGTGATAGCAACGGCACAAGAGGAAAGAGATGTTGCCACACATCAACACGCCTGGTACATGGCGTTTGGAAACCATCGAATCACGGAGGCGCTCGGAGTTCACACCGAATACCAGTTCAGAAGGACCGGTTTGGGCGAAGATTGGCAACAATCGCTGATGCGGGTTGGCATCGATTGGCACCGAGACAACAATCATTTCGCAACGATGGGTTACGGATGGATTCGGAGCTACGCTTATGGAGAACAGCCCATTGCCGAGCGCTTCGATGAGCACCGCATTTGGCAGCAATTCATCACCCAGTCGAATACTGGAAATTTCAATTGGACCCATCGTTACCGACTGGAACAGCGCTTCATGGATCGACCTACGGGCGCCAGCTGGCAGCATCGAGCGCGGTACTTTGTGCAGGTTTCTTGGACCCTCCCCAACCAATCCAATTGGTTCCTCTCTGCTTACGAGGAAGCGTTCATCGGGTTGCGCGATTTGGACAATCTCACCAACAACCTTCTCCAGCAAAACCGGTTGTCCGCAGCCATCAATTATCGCTGGAACAATGGCACATCCGTTCAGGTTGGAGGGCTCCAGCAATTGCTCATAAAAGGCAATGGACAAGCGGAGCGAAACCAAACCCTTTTGATTGGCCTTCGACACAACCTCGATTTTCGAGACTAACAGCTCTTTCAATTTCCCGAATCTTAGCGGGTGAATTCTGTGATCGTTTTCGCGAACGTTCTTAAACCCCTTTTGTAACGTTTGCTTCTCACTGAAAAAAATGTTACGTTTCCGTTACACAAACAACGTTTCATGGAGTACGCCATTTTAATCCCCATTTTAGGCATCCTTTCCGGTGTCGCTATTCCCATAGCTGTATTCATCTGGCTTTACTACGACGCGAAGGGCAAAAGAGAAACAGTCTTGGAAATTGCCAAGCACCTCGGAGATGATTCAAAATTGGATGATCTGCTCAACCTCTTTGAAGAGCGAAAGAAGGAACCCATTGACTACCGAAGAAATGGAGTCATTGCCATTTTTGTTGGCATCGGACTTTATGCGTTGGGCGCCATAGCCATCGGAGCAATCCTTGAAGGAATTGGTGCACTTGTCAGTTTGATCGGTGTAGGCTCCCTGCTCGCGGGATACCTCTATCCCAACACAGGGAAGGAACTCACGAACGCGGTCGAAGAATTTGAAAAGAAATAATTGTGGGCCGTGACCACCAAAAACTATTGAATCGACTGGAAGAGCACCGCAGAGCCGCCGGACTCACCCAGCAAGAGCTATCGGTGGTGGCAGAAGTTTCTCGCAAGAGCATCAATGCGATTGAAAACGGTGTCTATGTCCCTTCCACCGTTTTGGCACTCAAAATAGCCGCCACGCTCAACTGCAAGGTGGAGGACTTGTTCAAATTGCCTTAGACCGCGAAGACAGTGCATCAAGCACACTGCTTCTTTATTCAACCTCGACCGTCGCTTTGGACTTGCGGTACAAGAACGAATTGAAGATGTTTCGTCGCGCGAAACGTTGCACCTTATCTGCGTTCACGAGCTTGGTGAACAACGCCTTATTGACCCCGAAATACTCATAGGTCGATCCGTCTGTAAACTTCAATTCCAGCAGCAAGCTCTTGTGCTGCATGTCATCGATGAAGGCATTCTCAATGGTATCGTTGTATTCCGCGAGGCCCTTGGCAATGGTCGCTGGAGCAATGCTGATGAGAAACGCATACCCATCGGTGATTTGACGTGTCATCTCCTCTGCCTCTTGCGCCTTGGCTTCGTCCAAAACATGTTTGTCCGGATGCCATTCCTTCACCAGCTTTCGGTAGGTTTTTTTGAGTTCGCCAAGTTCGATCTCTCCCTCCACTTCAAACAACTTCTTGTACGCATTGATCCGCTTCATTCTGATCGCTTTTATGTGTCCTCTGGGTTTCCCCTGTCTTGATGCGCGTTATTCGATCATGAGAACGAATGATTATTCGTCATCGCTTCAAACGCGGACGCGAAAGTAGTACCATTCTTTTGGAACTTGAATAAAAAAGAGTCCGCACCCAAAGGGTTGCGGACTCTTTTCATATCTCAAGCAATTCTTCAGAGGGTGAGCTCGAGTGCCTCGCACGTATTGGCCTGGAAATTGACAATGCCACTCCACACGACAAATCCGGAGTCATCAATGACCTCGTATTCTGCAGCGTAAGACGTAACTGGGCCCAGATCTTTCGTAGCCGTGATGGACGCGGCCTGACCACAATCAGGAGCGCCGTTCCAAAACATGGATACCGCCTGCGAACCAACCAACTGTCCGTCCACATAAAAAGAATATGCAGTCGCGAATTGTCCCTTTTCAATCGCTACCTCCTCACCATACCAAAAGACAACCTTGCCTTCAAACGTGCATGAACCATCATTGGTGTCTGCATCAGAGTTCCAATTGATTGCATTTTGGTCCGTACACCCCTCCGTCTTACACCCTGCGAGCAATAACACAGACGCACAAATTGAATAGAAAAATAAGTTCTTCATCGTTTCTCTTTTGAGTTGATATTTAGACTGCAAGGATACAACTTAACAAACTATAATGGAACATCTTCAAAGGAGAGCCCGTTTGCACGATCAAACAATTCCAGCATCATCTCTTCGGCCTTCTTATCCGGCGGCCCTCCTTGTGCGCGTTTGAAACCATAAGGCTCGGTGGGGCCGCGATCGAGCAAATCAAAGCGAAATATGTAATCGTCCGCATTTTCGGCGCGCCCCGAGAATGTACCAAAGCGAAGATCATTCAATTGCAATGCACCATCGCTTCGACGCACCGCATTGAGGTAACCCGCACTGAACCATTGAAGAACGTCAATGGTCTCATCTGAGTCCATGTTATGAAGCAGTTCATGGCCTTTGCTGACCGCCTGAAAATGCAGTGGGATTTCATCGAAGATCGAATGCTGGGCCAACAAAAACGAATCCCCCGTATCCACGACAACATTCCAAAGCACATTATTGAATATGGTCGGAGTGATTAAAAATCGCTGATGGCTATGTCCTTGATCTTGGAGTGCGTCAGCTACGGTGCGTTGAACCTGTGTGAAATTCACCACCGTAATGGCCAAATAAAGACAACTCCAACTCAATCCTAGAAGGTTCATCAGCCGCCGACGGGAATCGTTCCGGGCGAATCGCGCTGCGACAAGCAAGCAAACGAGAAAGGGCAGCGTGTAGAGCGGATCCACCACAGAAACGGTACCCCATGCGACACGCTGATTGGAAAACGGCGCAAAAACCTGGGTTCCATAGGTCGTGAAACAATCGAGCAAGACGTGGGTTAAGAAACCCCAAAAAAACAACAGCACCCAACCCTTCAAATCCGCTTCTGGAGCCTCCCACGTTCCTGAGAAATAACGCCGGTTTCCATGCCTCCAAAGCCAAAAAGCTACGAGCGGGATGTAGATTGCCACGGACCACCACGAACCTGGCGCGAAAATCTGAGCAAGAAAATTCACCACAAACCCAACAACTATCGCTGCCAGTGCCTTGGTAAACAGCGCCAACCAAGCATGGTACTGGCTTTGGTACAATCGATTGACAGCCCAACCAATCACCAGTGCGCCCACGATGCAAAAAAGAATGGAATGACTGATTCCGCGGTGAAACGCGAGATTGTCCAGCTCACTCAAAAAGTACTTGCCGAGTACATCCATGTCCGGAATGGTGCCCGCGACCGCCCCCCAAATCATGGCCCTGTTGCCGATGCGGCGTCCTAACGTGGCTTCACCAACCGCTGCACCCAGTACAATTTGTGAGAGAGAATCCATAATGCTCAATTCAACAGTAAAATTCGTGCGTAAAGTTCGCTCGGAAAGAGAGATTTAGGCCTCCTGATGAGAAGGAACTTTAAAGCGAGATGCTTACTCCCAAAAACGGCTAGACCTAGAGGAAGCTCCATCAAAAAGCCTCACCGATGTAGAAGTAGACTCCGTTGCCTTCCTGCGTGAAAGCAAAATCCAAACGCGTGTAGATGTCCTTGTCCGGGAATATCAAGAACCGCAGCCCCGCGCCGCCCGTCGGCAAAAAATGCTGCCACGAGAGGGAACGGTCGTCTCCAAAAACCTGGCCCGTGGCCATGAATACACTGGCTCCCAACCGTTTTGAAAATGAAAATGGCAGGATGCGGTATTCGATTTGGGCGCCGAGAAAGTTCCGATCCCGGTAACGCCCGAGATAATAGCCACGCATGAGACTTTCACCTCCCATGAGGGATAGCATGTTAAAAGGCGCCTCACCCGCAGTGAACTGACCATATGCCTGAGCGGCTAGAACGGTGTTTTCGCTCAAAGACCGGTAAATGCGGTTGTCGACAAGGAAGGTGGTGAAGTCGAAATCGCTTGCGAAGCCCGTGGTGTAATGCAGGAAAGCCCACTCGCTATACAGCCCTTCTCGCGGATTCAGCGCATTGTGAATGTTGTCATAGAGCAGACCTAAACCCACACCGAGATTGCGGGAACCTTCACTGCCAAGGGAGGGTGGAATAAAGTCTGGGGCCGCGCTCACAAATTGAATACGACTCAACTGTTGGTAATCGAACTCCAAGCCAACGTAAAAGGACGGCAAGGTTTCACGCAAGACACGCTCCCGAATGAGAAGGTAATCACCGTCGATCACGCTCTGCACCTCTGCCGGGCTATCCCTTCCGATGCCGTAGTAAAAAAGAGGAAAACTTTGGTAACGCGCTTTGCCATACAAGAACCATTTGTTTTGATCCGTGTACAGCGCATGGTCCAGCCAAAAGCCGTATTGATTTTCAAGCGTAACAAACGCAAAAGACTTGATCTCACTCAGTCGATTGTGCAAGTCGTGATTGGCAGAATAAACGTACAAGCTTGACACTCCAATTTCCCAACTGGTCTCAGGGGAATAAGCAAGCGTAGGATAATTGATCCATTTTGCTGCCGACGAATCGGCACTCGCTCCGAGAACATTGTCGAAGTAGCTCCTCAAAAACCCCCTCGATTCCGGACTCTTCTGTGCAAACCCCGACAACACGACACACCCAATAAAAAGGAGCGCAGCAACGATTCTTGGGAGAGCTTGTCTCATCAGCACAAACATACGTCCGTGCTCCACCTATTTTCCTAAAATGGCATAATGAGGTGGCATTCGGCTTGACGATTGTCTCCAGGCGTTTGGAACAATTTACTCAAATCGGAAGTACCGCTTCCTGTTTTGAATGTAAATCTGACCAATGGGCGCTTCGGGCAATTCTCTCCCCATCAAATCATAGAATTTGTTGTCCCCAGCCTCTTCCATTTGTAACTCTTGAATCCCAACAGAACTGCTTAATTTGAGCCATGTTTCGGTCGTGACGTCCCAAGCCAAGTCAAAGCAGCAGTTCAACGTATCCATTTCTCCCGATAAGGAGTCTGTGAGGGTATAATCGATGCACGTTGTTACTGTATCAGTCAAACTAGCGTTGTAGACGACGTGTGTGCAAGGCCCGCCAAAACAACTGTCTTCCATCATGTACTCGCCCACATACGTGTATGCATACAATGGAGACATCTCCGGTAAACCACTTCCAGTTACATTTCCAGTTATTGGAATGGCTATTTCAAACTCATCCTGAGTACCTACCGTGTAGGTGTAATCACACAATGTCTCTTGCACTTGCGCCTGCATCTGCAGACCCATCGCAACCAAAACCACCATTAAAATTGTTCGCATCATAGTCTTCATTTTTTTTTTGTCCATTCAGATGCGAAAATTAGCTTCGACATCTCGGATGACCTTCACGGGTAGGGGTGAAATTGAAAAGACTAACGCGTCGTTCCGTACCTTCTCCCTTAAAAACTGAGGCTGAAGGTTGTAACGAATACGGCTACTCCGATCAATGCTGCCAACAAAATTGTCGTTAACCCTAGACCGATTTGTGCTCTCGTCTTGAGCATTGGTTTTTTCTTTCTTTTCCGTCTCCTATTCAACAAGCGCTTTAAAAAGAGAAAAGCAACGACCAAGCTGGCAAGCTTTTCTCGATCAGCTGGAGAGAGGCCGAGCTTGGCTCCCAGTGTGATCACCGTCTTACTCAGTTTCTCGAAGACGGTCAGCGCTGGGCTGATTTGGATCACTCCGTTATCGAACTCCTGCACCAGGTCATCGAGCCTGATAATGCTATCGCTGGCTTCTTGGAGCAGCTCCCAGTTCTTGCAGTACATGCTGAGCATCATCGCATCAACCTGCCAGAGCACGCCAGCATCGTTGAGGTGGATGCACAGTGCTTTGAACAGATCGAGGCCGTGATCCTGGAGATCCAACTGGGGCGATGGTAGCTCCTTCTGATCCAAGATCCGCTTCTGGGGAACGCGATCACGATCGGGCCGCAAGGTTCCCTGGATCGCTTTCAGCTCTTTGCTTTTTGGTGGTCTAGCCATGCTTTTTTTCAGTTCATTCAGATTGCACGAAAGCCTTCGATCGTGCCGAAAAAAAATCCCGACCTCAACGGCCGGGATTTTTTTCGACTCCTTCCCTCGAGCCTCGCTGCGCAAGGCCAAGATTTAAGAGGTTAACACTCGGTCGCTGCGCTCACTCGGCATCCCGGACGCAACGAACAGAAAAGCCGTTCTGCGGAAGGTTGTCGTTGCGGTAGACACCCTCATTGAAGTAGCTCAGGGTACGGTTCCATGCAACGGAGCCAAGGGGCGGGGAACTCCACCAGCTTCCGAGGTATCCAGCGTTGGCGAAGTAGCCATCTTCGTTGCGGGAGCCGCCCGGCAAACCTGAAAAACCGCTCGAGTTCGTGCCGTTGCCACCATTGTTCCACCCGTAGCTAGATTTCATTTGCGTGCCCTGATCGGTGCCCCGCCAGCCCGTGTCGTTCGCCTCAACCTCGCTCATGCCCAAGGCCATTTCCATCGTCATCCATTCCCCGTCGGTGGGAACATGCCAACCGCTGGGGCACAACCCTCGGGCGTCGTCCACAGCGTACCAGTTGTACAACCGACCGTATGCGCTTAAAGACCAAGCCTCATCACAGGCGTCGCCGTCAGGGCTGTAGTCCTCACAATTGGTGCTGTCCTCACCATACACCGCAACAGCGCCTGACGACGTGTTGCCCCACTCGCTGTCACTCACGCTCGAAGGAATCGCGTCGCCGTTACGGTAGTTCTCGCTTCGGAGGTTCTCAGCGAACCAACAGTGCTCTCCCATGAGCAATGTGGCGTAGTCGTAGCCCTGGTAGCTCACAGGGTCGCCACATGTCCACTCCTCTTCGTCGGACTCCTCGCATGTGCCGAATGCCGACAACAGGTTGAGCAGATCCATCATGCCCACGCATCCATCAAAGTTGCTGTCCGACGTGTTGGTCAGATAACAGCCCTGCAATTGCCAGTCCCAATACATGCCCGCTGTGCAACACCCAGGACCAGGACAACATGCGTACTCACATTCCTCTCCTTCGCATTCCGCGGCGGGATTGAAGTTGCAGGCTCCTGAGTCCATGCAACCAGAAGAGATGCACGAGCCATTGTCCACATTGGCCTCCAAAACATAATTGCACGCCAGTGGATCTGTGCAGCCTAAAATTGGTTGCTCTGAGTTGTACAAGGCAGAAATCTCAATCTCGGACAAGGCATGGTCCCAAACACCGAGATCATCGATTGCCCCATCGAAATAATACCAATGGCCATTGGCCTGGTGCAGCTCACCGATGTTGAAGCATCCGCTCGTTGGTCCTTCCACCGCCGGTGCTGAACCAACTTGTACGCCATTGATGTAAACTCTCATGGAGTCCTGTGCTATCGTGCCCACCACGTGCTGCCATTCATTCAACGCAATGGTATCTTCCTCTGACATGGCAATGTTCCCCCAACTCAACCTTAGTGCACCCTCCCCTTCGATGCTGAACCGCAATCCGGCTGTATTTGGGCAACGACTAGCATAGCCAAAAATCATTGCCGAATGAGCGCTGTTTTGAGGCCAGTAATAGTGCTCTGGCTTAATCCATGCTGCAACTGAGAAAGTTCCATTCAAATAGCCATCAAAACCAGGGTTGATTTCAATTCTGTGCCAAGGGTTCCCGTATCCTTCAACTGAAGCCCAATCGAAATATGCCGAGGATAATTCTGAGCCAAAGCGATCATGAGTAAATGTGCTACCAACGACTTCCCCGTGAAATTCATTCCCTGAGAAATCATCTCCTGAGTTGTTCATTGGGTACCACGCCACTAAATCTTCAGTGGGAACGTATGAAGGGAGCTGCGCCTGCCCACTTGACATGAGGGCAAAAACACAAATGGTGAGGAAGTGTCGCATTTGATTGGTTTAGAGTTCACAAGATACATATTCCAACCTCACCCCTCCTCTCCCAAACGTCAAGTCCACTTTACTTGTGGAGCCGGCGGATTTTGAACCCCTTTCTCAAAGCCCGAATCTGCTTGATTCTACAGGGACTGCCAAGCAGCACGCGATTGCGGTAAGTAAGTGTTTCATTTGGTCGGTTTTGCACATACAATATACAAATAGACGCCTTCACAACCGTTAACAATACAAATTGTGAGCGTTCGCACCTTGCATGCATGGATTCTTACACCTTGTTTGGTCACATCGTTGAGTACTGATTGTGACTCGTTGTGACGGATGTGGTATATTGGTTCTCCTTAATCAAAACCAAAATGAAACACTTGATCACCTGCTTAGCACTAAGTATTGCCTTTGCTGCTGGAGCGCAAACTGGACTCGTGGAGTTTCCGTACAACCCAGATTCCGATGGCGATGACCTAATTGGAACGGCAGACTTACTCGACCTTTTAGCCTTGTATGGCTTGGAGTTTAGTGAGGAGGACTTATACCTCAATGATGATAGTACAACAGCAATTTATTACGCTGGGAGTATGATGTTTAGTGATTGTTTCAGGAATTGCAGTCAGTTACCTAGTAATTGGAAAATCCCTAGCGCAGAGCAAATCATGCAATTTGATTTGAGCATGCTGAATACTTCCGCCTTATGGCTTGATGGGCCAATGAGTTATCACCCCGAAGCTGTCAGCACCAAACACTATACCATTGGCACGGGTGACGGCGGAAACGAAGGCAGAATTATGCATGAAGATTATGACTTAGGCTACATTAATTGTTACTGCTACACCAAGGAACGCCCGAAGGTGGAATACACTTACTGCGTCGGCGATTGGGAGAGTGAAATACAGGAATGCGTAGATGAAAAAGTGCAAGATGGGTGGTATCCATTAGGGGGAATTTCTGGACACAGCGGCATAAGTTCGGCTAGTGACTATCACCAATTCATTCAACAAGCCTTCTGGCGCTGGGCTGAGTAATCGACTAAAACCGACCTCATGAAACACTTACTTACCGCAATCGCGTGCTTTTTTGCCCTGTCTATGAGCGCACAGACATGGAATCCCGACGCAGACTTTGATAATGTTATTGGAGTCAACGACCTCATGGAGCTGTTGACAGTTTTCGGCACTGAATT
>Ga0206125_10001225_pt1 | contig 30553 bp, 31 predicted proteins | sample Helgoland_Spring_4_FD_148598 | JGI IMG/M metagenome (GOLD analysis project Ga0206125, IMG submission 148598) | Pelagic subsurface seawater microbial communities from Kabeltonne, Helgoland, North Sea - Helgoland_Spring_Bloom_20160331_1 | ecosystem: Environmental > Aquatic > Marine > Epipelagic ... | reverse complement strand
TAATCTATACACCATTAATTGTTATACAATGCGTTTGCATTAAATTTGGCTGGATGGCAGAGTGGTTATGCAGCGGCCTGCAAAGCCGTTTACGCCGGTTCGATTCCGGCTTCAGCCTCCAAATTTTTTTAAAGACATTTATATTTATAAAAGTATAATATCGTCTAGATTGGTATCAATTAACTTGCCCGAGTGGTGGAATTGGTAGACACAAGGGACTTAAAATCCCTCGATAGAAATATCGTGCCGGTTCAAGTCCGGCCTCGGGTACCATACTTAAATAATATGAAATATCTGACGTATTAGCTTACCGTTGAGAACACTTAAATCCACTTCAATTTGGTAGAGTTGCTATCTCGAAAAAGATCCTGCCCTTTAAAAAATATTGCTTATAAAAACACATAAGATTACAATGACTCCAAAGTTTATTTATTCTTAATCTATCAATATATTTGGTTAATGATCACTACTGAACAATTAGTAATCTCATGATAAAAGACTTTAGTGTTTCAGAAGATCATATAGGTCTTATGTATATCAATAAAAAAGATGGCAAATTATCTAAAAACCTTATATCTCAAAATATTGCCCCAAGGATAGGAAAAGTAAATAATTTTCTCAAGGCTTTAATAGATATTGGGTTTATTAAAATATATAACTTTAATAATTTTAATAAAAAACTTAATAATGCATATATTTTAACATCGCAGAGCACACAAGAAAAAAAGCTACAACATAGGAATTTATTATCAAAAAGAAACAAGAATACGATAAACTTAACTCATACATTAACACACATTTTTTATGCAAGAAGCAAATAACAATAAATACCCCAACGATTTTGATCATGAGATAAATTTTCGTGAACTTTTTTATGTTCTATTGGAGGGAAAATGGATTATTGTTTCTCTTTCAGCTTTCGCATCGATTATTGCAGTTATTTACAGCCTACTCTTACCTAATATATATGAATCCAAAGCTTTGCTAGCTCCTGTTAATTCATCTAGCAGTATTTCAGGAGCTCTTGCAAGTTATAGTAGCCTTGCAGGAATTGCTGGGATCAGTCTCCCTTCTGGTGATGATGAGGATAATTCTTCAAAAGCAATACAAAAAATTAGCTCCTTGAGTTTCTTTGAAAATAATATACTGACAAATGTATATCTGCCAAATCTTATGGCTGTATTATCTTGGGACTATAAGACAAATACACTCACATATGATGATAGTATTTTCGACACCAATGCCAACACTTGGGTAAGAAGCTTTTCTTATCCAAAGCAACAAATACCGAGCTCTCAAGAAAGCTTTGAAGTATTTAAAACCGCTCACCTAAGTATAATTGAAGATAAAAAATCTGGATTTATTACCTTAGCAATCAAACATCAATCACCATTTATTGCAAAGAAATGGACTGAGCTGGTTGTTAATGAGGTTAATAGTTTTTATAGACAAAAAGATAAATTAGAGTCAGAAAAGGCTGTTAGCTATCTTAATCAACAAATTTCAATGACTGGCTTATCTGAAATCAAGCAAGTCTTAGCACAGCTATTGCAAGAAGAAACTAAAAAGTTAACTCTTATAGAAGCCAATCAATTTTACGTTTTTGATTACATTGATCCTCCTGCGGTAATGGAATTAAAATCTGAACCTAATAGAGCTGCTATTTGTATTTTTATAGCGCTAATGGGCGGGATATTAAGTGTTTTATTGGTGCTTGTAAGATATTATATTTTTAGTAAAAAAGATGTTCAAAGTTTGGATCTTTAATCCTTAAATATAAAACAAGTTACAGCAATATAGAAAATAAGATATGAATATTACAATTATAGGTTCTGGTTATGTTGGGTTAGTGTCGGGGACTTGTTTTTCAGAAATGGGAAACAGAGTTATATGTGTAGATATAGACCCTATTAAGATTAAAAAACTAAATCAAGGAACTATTCCTATTTATGAATCAGGTTTAGAGACTATGGCTCTAAAAAATATAAAAAATGAAAACCTATTTTTTACAACAAATTTAAGTGAAGCCTTGAAAAGTTCTGAAATTGCTTTTATAGCTGTAGGAACTCCTATGGGAGATGACGGTTCTGCAGATTTACAATATGTCTTGACTGTAGCCAAGTCCATAGGCCAGCTAATGCAAAAAAAATTAATTGTAGTTGATAAGTCTACGGTACCAGTTGGAACTGCAGATAAGGTTAGGGCAACTATTCAAAAAGAGTTAGATATACGAAATTCAGATTTAAAGTTTGATGTGGTTTCAAATCCTGAATTCTTAAAAGAGGGAGCTGCAGTAAATGATTTTATGAAGCCTGATCGTGTTGTTGTCGGATCAGATAATGATGAAGTTATAGAGAAAATGAGACAAATATATAAACCTTTTTTTGTATCAGAAAATAAATTTATAACAATGAGCATTCGTTCTGCTGAAATGACAAAATACGCTGCAAATGCTATGTTGGCTTCAAAGATATCATTTATGAATGAAATTGCTAATATTTGTGAAAAGGTAGGAGCAGATGCGAATCAAGTTCGAATAGGAATTGGTTCAGATCAACGTATTGGATATAGCTTTATTCATCCTGGTGTAGGCTATGGAGGTTCTTGCTTTCCAAAAGATGTAAAAGCACTTGCAAAATTAGCTAATGAAAATGGCTATTCTGCAGAATTAATAACTGCTGTAGAAAAAGTTAATAATGCACAAAAACTAGTAATCGCCCAAAAAATAGTCAACCGCTTTGGTGAAGACTTAAGTGGCTTTACTTTTGGCATATGGGGATTATCTTTTAAGCCAGAAACTGACGATATGCGAGAAGCTCCATCAATATTCGTGATAAAGGAGTTAGTTAAAAGAGGTGCTCATATTAAAGCATATGACCCTAAAGCCATAAATGAAGCAAAAAAACATTATTTAAAAAATGTAAAAAATATAATATACGTGGGTTCAAAATATGATGCTTTAAGAGATTCAGATGCATTGATACTGCTTACCGAATGGAAAGAATTCTGTTCTCCAGATTTTAATAAGATGAAAGCACAATTAAAAACAACTATTATTTTTGATGGTCGCAATCAGTTCACTAATTTCAATCTTAAGGAAAGAGGATTTGAGTATTTCCAAATAGGAAAAACAATAACATGAAAGTACTAGTTACTGGTGCAGCTGGTTTTATTGGGTTTCACACTTGTTTAAAATTAGTAAAACAAGGACATGAAGTATATGGTATCGATAACATAAATAATTATTATGATCCTAAGCTTAAATTTGACCGATTAAATGAATTAGGGCTTTCCCAAGCTGAAACAAAAATCTTTAAAAATGAAGTTCAAAGCACTAGATTTAATACTTTACGCTTTTCTAGAATAGATTTAATTGATCAAGAAAGCATCGATGATCTTTTTAAGAAAGAGCAATTTAAAGTAGTTTGTAATTTGGCCGCCCAGGCGGGTGTTAGGCATTCTATTGAAAACCCAAAAGCTTACATTGACAGTAACGTTGTGGGTTTTTTAAATATTCTTGAAGGGTGCCGTAACCATAATGTAAAACATCTAGTTTATGCTAGCAGCTCCAGTGTGTACGGAGAAAATAAAAAAGTACCTTTTGAAACAACAGATAATACAGATCATCCAATAAGCTTATATGCTGCCACAAAAAAGAGTAATGAACTCATGGCCTATACCTATGGACATTTATATGATTTTAAAACCACGGGATTGCGTTTTTTTACAGTCTATGGACCTTGGGGGAGACCGGATATGGCTTATTTCTTATTTACTGAAGCGATCTTAAATGATAATCCCATTAAATTATTTAATAATGGTGAAATGGAGCGAGACTTTACCTATGTAGATGATATTGTAAATGGAGTGATTAAAATCATTGAAAAAAATCATGATTCAAGACAGCACAATAAAATTTATAACATTGGAAATAATAAAACTGAGAGTTTGCTTAATTTCATATCTACTATCGAAGAGGTTATGGGCAAAAAAGCTATTAAAAAAATGCACCCAATGCAGCAAGGAGATGTTCCTAAAACATTTGCTGGCGTGGATGAGTTAATCAAAGATTATAAATATTCCCCAAGCACAGATATTAAATTAGGAATTCAAAGTTTTGTAAAATGGTTTATTAGCTACAAAGAGTTAAGAGGTTATTTTGATAACAAAAACAACTAAAATATATATAGCTGGTCATAAAGGAATGGTAGGCTCCGCTGTTTGGAGATTGCTTGAAAAAAAAGGGTATAAAAATTTACTAGGAAGGTCAAGTGTTGAGCTTGATCTAAGAAATCAACAAGAAGTTAATAACTTTTATAAAAAAGAAAAACCTGAAATTGTGATCGCTGCTGCTGCAAAAGTTGGTGGAATTCTTGCCAATAATGATTTTCCATATCTTTTTTTAATGGAAAATATGCAAATCCAAAACAATTTAATAGATTGTGCTCATAAACTAGGAATTGAAAAATTTATTTTTTTAGGAAGCTCTTGCATCTATCCGAAGCTTGCTCCTCAGCCACTAAAGGAGGAATATTTACTAACAAATACTTTAGAGCCAACAAATGAGTGGTATGCAATTGCAAAAATTACAGGAGTGAAGGCCTGTCAAGCAATTAGAAGGCAATATAATAAAGATTACGTAAGTTTAATGCCGACTAACTTATATGGTCCATTTGACAACTTTGACTTACAGTCTTCGCATGTACTTCCAGCAATGCTTCGAAAATTCCATGAGGCAAAATTAAATAATCACTCAGACGTAATGCTTTGGGGAAGCGGCAAACCCATGAGAGAATTTTTATTTGTAGATGATTTGGCAGATGCCATAGTCTATGCCTTAGAAAATAATTTACCAGGATACTTATTTAATATTGGTACTGGAAAAGATATTATGATCAGCCAACTCGCAGAAACTATCCAGAGGGTAACAGGTCACCATGGAAATATTCTTTGGGATGCCAGCAAACCAGATGGAACCCCACGAAAATTAATGGATATATCTAAAATGAAAGAAATGGGATGGGAATACTCAACAGAATTAGAACATGGCATACAAAAAACTTACCAATGGTTTTTGGAAAATATTAAAAATATAAAAGAGATTAAATTATGAAAGTAGCATTAATAACAGGAATTACTGGTCAAGATGGATCATATCTTGCTGAATTATTATTAGAAAAAGGATACGAGGTGCATGGAATTAAAAGAAGAGCTTCTTCTTTAAATACAGATCGTATTGATCATTTATACCAAGATCCTCATCATTCAAACCAACGATTTAAACTACACTATGGGGATTTAACAGATGCAATAAATCTTACTAAGATCATAGAACAATGCCAACCCGATGAAATCTATAATCTTGGGGCCATGTCGCACGTTAGAGTTTCCTTTGATATTCCAGAATACGTTGGAAATGTTGATGGTTTAGGTACATTACGTATTTTAGAGGCAGTTCGCTTGTTGGGCCTAGAAAAGAAAACTAGAATTTATCAAGCCTCTACTTCTGAGCTGTATGGAGGAATGTCAGAAAATAAAAACACCAAAGGTTTTTATGATGAAAATTCATCATTCTATCCAAGATCTCCTTATGGCGTTGCAAAAATATATGGTTTTTGGATTACAAAAAATTACAGGGAGGCCTACAATATGTTTGCGTGCAACGGCATTCTTTTCAACCACGAAAGCCCTAGAAGAGGAGAGACATTTGTTACGCGTAAAATTACACGAGCTACAGCGAGGATTGCCTTAGGTTTACAAGATAAACTTTATTTAGGTAATTTAGATGCTAAAAGGGATTGGGGGCACGCTAAAGACTATGTCAGAATGATGTGGATGATCTTGCAAGCAGAAAAACCTGAAGATTGGGTTATTGCCACAGGAAAAGCTACCAAAGTACGTGATCTAGTTCGCTTGGCTTTTGATGAAGTTGGAATTGAATTAGAGTTTAAAGGAGAGGGGGTAAGTGAGAAAGCTTTTGTTGCAGCATGCAAGCATAAAGATTTTCAAGTTGAGGTTGGAAAAGAAATATTAAATGTAGATCCATCTTATTTCCGCCCAACAGAGGTAGATTTATTAATTGGAGACCCCTCAAAGGCAAAAGATAAATTAGGCTGGGTTCCAGAATATGATTTATCATTGCTCGTCAAAGATATGATGCAATCTGATATCAAGTTAATGCAAAAGAGACAATACTTAATTGAAGGGGGTTACAACTCTTCATTTAATTTTGAGTAAAGCATAAGCTTAGTTAATTTCGTTTAAAAAATAATGAACATGTTTAAATCTTTTAGCTTTAATGCTGTAGCCCAAATAATTGACGCTTTTATAAAGTTTTTCACCATTCCAATATTACTTTCTTTTTTTGGTGAAAATAACTATGGGATTATTGTAACGGTAATTTCTATAAATGCTTATCTATTGATACTTGATTTAGGAATGAGCGCCGGGGCTGTAAAATTTTATAGTGAATGGTTTGCAAGTGGTGAAGATCAAAAAATTAATTTTTTATTAAGCCTTAGTCTCTTTTTTTACTCATCAATAGCTGTATTAAACTCTCTTATACTTTTTTTTGTTGGATATTACATCGAATATTTTTTTGCCCACATAGGAGATCAAAATCTATTAGTTATTCAAAATTTAATATACCTCTCAGCTCTGTTTACTTTATCTAATTGGATTTTTCAAATTTCAAATCAAATACTAATATCATTAAAAAAAATTTATATAACGAGTTATTTTTTAATTTTTAAATCATTGCTATACCTTTTAGTAGTATATCTAACAGTATATTACTCCTTAACAGTTGCTGAATATTTTATTTATTTTTTGTTATCTATTTTTGTTATAAATATTTCTCAAATAAGCTATGTTTACTTCACCTGTATAAATAATTTTACATTTAATTTAAATTTTAAAGATGGCGATTTAAAGAGCATTATAAGTTACTCATCAGGAGTATTGTTGGTCGGAATTCTTTTATCAACAATTACAAAAACTAGACCCTTAATAATTTCTAGCTTTTCTATGAACACGTTTGTTGATGTATCTTATTTTAAGATATTAGAAATAATTATTTTATTGGTAACTTCATTAGGGAGTATATTGGTTTCAATTTTTTTGCCTGAGATGATAGAAAAATTTAATAGTAGGAAAAAAAATTACAATGAATTTAATACATATTTTCTCTCAAAAATAAAAACTGCAACATTTATCTCAGTATTTTTATGTATACCTATTGGATTAAACTCAAGTGAAATTTTAAATTTATTTGTTGGTGAAAAATATTCTTTTTTAAGCCCATGGCTAACTTTTTGGAGTTTTATTTTGATGTTTAACCTTTACAATACTCCTGGCGCCAGCTTGCTTCTTTCTATAGGCAAATTCAATTATTATAATAAGTATTTATTTTTATCATGTGTCCTTACCTTAACATTAAGTGTATTTGCTGTGCAGGCAATAGGTGTTGGAGGTGTAGTGATTGGATATGGATTCCATACTTTTTTTATGATGATAGTTTTTTTTACGAAGATTTATAAAAAAGATTTTCGTGTAAGTCCCTTAAATATTTTCTACATTCTTTTAAAATACTATCTGTCAGCTTTTATAATTTCAGTTTTTGTATTCTATGTTTTCTATAATACTGATATAGAAAATTTACTAATGTTAATAATTTTAAAAACTTTATTATTTATGTTGCTCTATATGATTTTCCAAATTAGGATGCTTAAGACAGACATTAAAAAAATATTAGTTTCATGAAAATATCAATAATAACTCCTTCATTTAATCAAGGTGAGTATATAGAGCAAACAATTTTAAGTGTTCTAAATCAAAGTTATAAGAACTTTGAACACATAATTTGTGATGGAGGATCTACAGATGGGACAGTTGATATTTTAAAAAAATATAAGCATTTGGTATGGGTTTCTGAAAAAGACGCAGGTCAAAGTGATGCATTGAACAAAGCCCTCTCAATTTGTACTGGTGATATTATAGGATGGATTAATAGCGATGATTATTATCATTCTGATGATATTTTTGAATATGTGACTTCAAAATTTACACCACAAACTAATTGGGTTATTGGAGGAACCAGCAAGTTAAGAAATCATACAGTTATCTTAAATCCTTATAAAACTATTAGTAAAAAAAGTGTTTTTACAAATTGTGACTATTTAAGAAGCCCAGCTAGTTTCTATAAACATGATATGTTGAAAGATGTAGGAGGAATTAATAAAAATTTACATCAAGTAATGGACTATGAGCTTTATATAAAGCTGTTTAAGAAAAACTATACTCCAATTAATTTCAAAAAAACTTTTACAGTATTTAGAGTTCACCCTGAACAAAAAACAAATCCTAATAATCTTTTACAGCAGTTCAAAGAAGTTGCTAGAATAAATTTTAAATATAAACTTTATTATTCTCTTTTTAAGAAATCTATTAAGTTTTTTACTCAATATATTATATTAAAAATTAAATAAATGATCTTATGAACAATTTTTTTATAACCATAGATACCGAAGGGGATAATTTGTGGAATAACCCAGGATCCATTCAAGTCAACAACTTGAAAGAACTTCCTAGATTTCAAACTTTGTGCGAGCTATTTGACTTTAAACCGATATATTTAACAAATTGGGAATCTGCAAACGATGATTTTTTTGTAAATTATTTCAAAGAAGTTCAAGATGAAAACAAATGTGAAATTGGAATGCATTTGCATGCCTGGAATAACCCACCTCTTGATGTTCAAGTAAAAACTAAAAATCTTCAACCTTTTTTAATTGAGTATGATTTAGAGATTATGAGATCTAAGATTTTAACAATGACAAATATTCTTGAAGATAGGTTTGATAAGAATTTGGTTTCACATAGAGCAGGAAGGTGGGCCATTAATTCGCATTATTTAGATTATCTAGCAGATTTAGATTATAAAATTGATTGCAGCTATACCCCATACATTAATTGGTCCAATTTATCATTGGATTATAAAAATGCAGGAATTGATTACTCTCACATTAGAAATACTATTTATAAACATAATTTTCATGATAAGGAAATAATGTTATTACCGACAACAATCATTGAAAATCCAGATTTCTTAAAAATTCAAAGGCTTCTGCCATCATCAATGATTTTTAATAAACTAATTGGAAAAATTCAACCTAAACAAATTTGGCTCAGACCAAATGGCAAAAACTTAAACCAAATGCTCAAATTAGTTGATTACTCAGTCTCCAAAAATTTTGAATATATTATGTTTATTTTGCATTCTTCAGAGTTAATGGAAGCGGGTAGCCCAACCTTTACGACTAAACAATCAATAAGAAAATTGTACTCAGATTTAGAGTGTCTCTTTGAATATATAAATGATAAATACACTGGCAAAACATTTAGAGATTATCTTACAAAAAATTAATTTTATGAAAATTGCTATAATTTGTTCACTATCCGATAAAGAATTAAAGAGTTCTTTAATATTGAGAAAATTTTTTAGCTCAAATGATATTGAAGTTGACTCATTGATGGTTATAAAAAAATCATACAAAAAATCAAACAAGTATTACATTCAGGAGAAACTTTTAGGATATCTTGATCACTTATTTTGTTCTTTATCACATTTCTTATTGGGCGTTTTTCTTAAATCATTTAATTTTAATTATGATTTTAATTCTAGAAAATTTTTTAGAATAGAGACAGTAATTAATAATTATAGTCAAAATATCAACAAGTTAATTTATGTGGAAAGCTTAAACTCTGATTTAGTAAAGGATACACTAATTGAGCGTAATATTGATATGCTAATCTTAGCGGGGGTCGGAATTGTAAAAGACAAAATCATTTCTATTCCTAATCTAACCATTCTAAACGTTCATTCATCAGTCTTACCAGGTTACAGGGGTACAGAATCAGAAATTTTTGCACTTGCTGATGCTAAATATGATTTAATTGGCAATACTGTTCATATTGTTAATAATAAAATTGATGCTGGTGAAATTCTTTCAGTAATAAAGTTTCCTCAAAATAAATTGAAATTTGGTGTCGCATACATTCGATATTTAAATAAGGTTTTATCAGCGAATAATTTATTTAATACTATCAAAAATATTAAATCGATTCGTCCTAAAATCAATGATATAAATAAATCTGTATACAGATCTCAACCCTCAAGAGAGATTCTTGCAAAAGCAAAAAAAAATTCATATAAATGCGTGTAATAGTTTTTGGAAGCAATAGCGCCACTTCCCTTGGGTTGGTAAGGTGTTTAAAGAATTTCGAAATTATATTACTTTGTGATAGTCAATTAAGTCCAGCGCAATATTCAAAATATCTGTCAAAAAAGATATTTTATGACCAATTAGACACTAAATTATGCGACCTGTTAATTAACTCTAAAGATTTGCATGGGTCTTTTATTTTTCCCTCTTGTGACGAGAGTCTTAATTTTATATTAGATCATCAATCCCAATTATCAAGCTTATTTAAAACTTCTTACAGTAAGTTTGGATCAAAAATACTAAGCAAGGTATTCCAAAAAGAATATGCACACAAGTCCAATCTCAATGTTCCAAGAGAAATAAATATTAGAAATATTTCGGAATCAGACCTACCAGTTATAATTAAACCAGTAGATAGCTTAAAATATGGAAAAGAATATTTTAGTATTATTTATAATCTTAGTGACTATAAATTGTTCCTTGAAAACAAAAAATGTGAGATTGATTTTTTTGCTGAAGAATTCATTGAAGGTAGAGCTATCAACATGTATGAATTATTAGGATATTTTGATTATGAAAAGAGTGCTTATGGATATTTTGGAATTAATAAAAAAAGACAATTCCCGCCTTCAATTGGAAGTAGTTCATTCATTGAGTCTTTTAACTTTCCGCATGAAATTATTGATAACTTATTTTTGTTTTTTTCTAAGCTTCAATATATTGGTTTGTTCGATGCTGAATTTAAATTTTGCTCAACAAGAAAAACTTATTTTTTTATTGAATGTAATTTCAGAGCAGGAGCTCCAATTTCATTTACAGAAATAAATAATTATTCATTATTAGATAATTATATAAACGGAATTTCATCTTTTTATAATTCAGCTAACATATTATACTGGATGAATGATCAAATGGATTATGCAAATATAAAGTACCAAATAAGTTTATTGACCTTTATAAAAGATATTTTCAAGGTTAATAAATTTGCTTTTTTTGATATAAAAGATATAAAACCTTTCTATAAAATGGCTATTAAAAAATTTTTTTAAATGTTATTGGCAGCTTTAAATACAATATTTTTTTGCTTTGGTATTTATGCCGCCCTATCAAAAAAAATAAATTCTTACTTGTTAGCACTAATTTATTTTTCAACTTCCTTTTTTGGAGTTTTATCAGCTTTTACTGATTATGGGTTTAGATCGATCAATAATTATGATTTTGCGATTATACTTTTCTTAATAGGGATTTGTTTTTTACCAAAACAAAATAACCCTATAGAGAAACTCAAACTCTATAGAACACTAAATAAAATAATCAATATATTTATCTTATTTGTGGGTGGGTTGATTTTTTATGATATTTTTATTTCAGGTAATAGCTTTTTGAATGTTTTAATTGAATCAAGAATATATGTATTTTTATTAATACTCAAACTAATAGAAAGAATAGACTTAAATAAAACTAGTACATTAATTAACCTGATAGCAGTTTTAATTTCAATAAAGGCATTCATTTATTCTTTACAGTACATCTTTAATATTGAAATTTTTGAAACAACTGAATTTCTTTTTTCAATAGGAAAGTTTTCTGGTTTTTATGCCCTCTCGCCTCTAATTACTATTTATTTATTAAATAAATTAAAAATAACATTTACTGACTTTTTTTGTATTTTTTTTCTAGTTTTATCTTCCTTGTTTTTTGGATCATCTGGTATTATTTTGACAAATGCAGGAATCTTATTTTGTTTTTTTTATCTAAAAAAATCACTTATTACTATAATTTTTAAATTTTTTATTATCCCACCGATGATTTTACTTGTAGTATTTACTTCATCTCAAATTTTTGAAGAATATGGTATTTTTAATGAATTTTCTCAAGATTATAATGAAGCCACATCTATTGTTTCAGAGTTTAATGCATCTGATGACATTACAGAATATTATCATGGTGGGTCATTTCAATTTAGACTAGCGATGTTTGGAGAAAGAGTTTTATATTTAATTGAAAATAATAGATTATTTTTTGGTGATGGTTTTATACCAGACTCAAAACTAGACTCTCAAATTTTTATCATAGGTACTGCAACAGATTCTTATATATTTGGAATTGAGCAATATAACTCTGCTGATTTCCTTTTTGTTAATACAATTTCTAGATTTGGCCTAATTGGAAGTATTTTATTTATTTATCTATTTATCTATTTATTTAAGTTTAGCAAATATAATATGTTTTTCTTTTTATCATTTTTGATCTTCATTTTATTAACATCTCTTAACTCTAATTTGTTATATAAAATGAATAATTTTGTATTGATATATTTAATCATATTTTCTGAAGTACAATCTAAGCTTAAATACCATCACCAAAAGAAACTTTAAGAAATTGAAAAAAAATATATTACACATTTTTTGGTCTTTTACTCGAGGAGGAGCTGAATATCTTGTAAAAGAAATTGCAGAAAACTCGTCACCATCTTTATCTCATTCAATTATTGTAATTAATAATCACTATGACTTGGATTTAATTAACTCCTTTAATAAAAGCGTTAAATTTACGTTAATAAATAGAAAACCAAAGTCCTATGGTGTCTTTTGGAGCTTAAAATTGATAAATTCTATTTTTTTAAAAAAAAATAGAATTATTCATTGCCACAATTACTCTTTAATATATGTTGTTTGGATATTTTTTAGAACTCCTAAATTTTTAACAATTCATGGTTTTGATACTAAAATAAAAAAGCATAGGTTATTTGACAGGATTGTTTGCGTTTCTCCTGCCTTGTCAGACTATGTTAAAAATTCATTTAACTTAGAGGTCATGACTATTTTTAATGGAGTTGATAACAGCTTGATTAAAGTCAAAAATAAGTTCAATCATACAATAAAACTATTATTTATTGGGAGGTTTGATGACGATATCAAAGGAGTAGATATATTAATTAAGGCTGTTAATATTATAGTTAATCTTGGAATTGATATCCATTTAACAATTATTGGTAAAGGCTCTAAACATGCATCGCATATTCAATATATAGAATCAAATGGTCTTAATAATCATGTATTTTTTAAAGGCTTAGTGGATAGGACGACTGTTTATAATTTAATATCAGATTATGATATTTCTGTGATACCTTCCAGGAAAGAATCTTTTAGTCTATTTGCTGTAGAATCTATGATGGCAAAAGTTCCAATTATAGTTTCAAATATTCCAGGTCTTAGTGAGGTCTCTGGAAATCATTCTTTCAAATTTGAAAGTGAAAATGCTGATGATCTTGCGCAGTGCATAATTAGCGCAATAACAGAAATTAAAAATATGAAAGTCTTATCAAGAACAGAGAAGTCATTTAATCATGCTGTTACTAATTACAACATAAATTTAATGATAAAAAATTATGATAATCTCTATAACTCTTTATGAAGATTCTCCACATAACAAACAATTACCCGACCTCTAATCATCCTATCTTTGGTATTTTTGTAAAAGAACAAATAGAATCATTAAATAATTTAAATATTAATAATGAAGTTTTTTTTATTAATGGTAGAGAAAAAGGAAAAAAAGAATATTTTTTAAGTTTAAAAGAATTAAGAATAAAACTTAAAGCTAATGATTATGATGTATTGCATTGTCATCATGTTTTTAGCGCAGTTCTGCTATTGTTTGTATTTCAATGCTATAAATCAAAAAGGATTGTTTCGTATCAAAATCCTCCAAAAAAAGAAGGAGGCATATTTCTATATATTATTATAAAATTATTTTTTAACGCAGTAATATTAAAAAACACTAGATCTAAATCTAATAAAATTCACTATTTACCAAATGGAGTAAATCTAGACTTTTTTAAAGTTTGCTCATACAAGGAAAGTATTGAGTTACTTAAATTAGATAAAGAAAAAAAATATATTCTTTTTATGGATTCATATAAAAAGAGAAAACAAAAAAGAGTTGATCGATTTGATAAGGTTATTGAAATCTTATCAAAAGATGGTAATCCACACAACATTGAGCCTTTAAAGTTGACTAATACCAATCGTGAATTAATGCCATTCTACTTCAGTGTTGCATCAATACATATTATAACTTCTGATTTTGAAGGTTCACCAAATTCTGTAAAGGAATCTATGGCGTGCAACACCCCAGTTGTATCAACTCCGGTTGGAAATATTTATGATTTGATAGGAAATGTTGAAGGTTGCTATATTTCGGAATCATTTGATTGTCGCGAATTAGCTGAATTAGTAATAAAATCATTGAATAATGATTATTTCAATTGTAGAAGAGCATTGGTTGAAAAAAAATTGGATGTTAAGTCCGTTGCGAAAAGCTTGAAAAATATTTATAAATCAATAACAACTTAAATTATGAAAAACAAAAATTTTAAATACCGCTTGTTTATAGCAACTATATTTAGAAAATTTAGAGTCTTCAAACTTAGATTAAAAGGTTATGATATAGCTTATTCAGCTATAATAGAGGGGTCAGTTCTTTTAGACAAGCTATATCCCACAGGGATTCATGTCGGAGAAAATACATTAGTAGCGAGTTTTGCAACTATTTTAAGCCATGATCATTGTAAACGAGTTGGAAATAATCAACCTTTTCTTGTTGACACTTTTATTGGTAAAAATTGTTTTATTGCTGTAGGTGCAGTGATTTTGCCTGGGGTAAAAGTAGGTAATGAAGTAATTGTAGGAGCAGGAGCTGTTGTAACTAAAGATGTACCTTCAAACTGTGTAGTTGCTGGAAATCCTGCTAAAATTATAAGAGAAAATATTAGAATGAATGATTTCGCTGCTCTTGAAAATTGGACAGAAAAGAGCGGTTGGATTGAATAACTAAAACATAAATATCAAGTAAGAGATAAAAATGAAAAAAAGAATTTATATTGCAGGTAGTGGTGGCATGTTGGGCGAGGCATTTTATATGCAATTCAAGGAAGACTATATACTTAAATGTACAGATAAAGATGTCAACGAAGAATGGTTATCATTTCTAGACTTTAGAGATCGTGAAGAATACATTAAAGATGTGGAAGGTTTTAGACCAGATTATTTATTTCATCTTGGCGCTTACACAGATCTTGAATATTGCGAAGAAAATAAAGATGATACTTATGCTACAAACACATTATCTGTAGAAAATGCAGTTTTTATTGCTAATAAATTAAATATTCCTTTGTTGTACATAAGCACAGCAGGAATTTTTGATGGAAATCAAGATCTTTATGATGACTGGGATTTACCTAACCCTTTGGGTGTTTATGCACGTTCTAAATATATGGGCGAACGTTTTGTTTGTGAGAATGCAAATCGCTATCTTGTCTGTCGTGCTGGTTGGATGATGGGTGCTGGTCCTAAAAAGGATAAAAAGTTTATCCAAAAGTTAATGAAGCAATTAAAAGATGGGAATAAAGAACTTTATATTGTGAATGACAAAGATGGAACTCCAACTTATACACATGATTTTGCTTTAACGGTAAAAGAATTAATTCAAAAAGAATACTGGGGTCTTTATAATTGTGTCTGTGGAGGTGAAACAAGTAGATTGGAAGTTGCGCAGAAATTGGTAAAATTGCTTGGAAAAGAAGCTGAAGTAAAGATAACATCTGTAAGCTCTGATCATTTTAAGGATGTGTATTATGCAGAACGTCCGCCATCTGAAAGATTAGTTACAAAAAAATTAGATTTAAGAGAAGTGAATAAAATGCAAGACTGGAAAATTTCTCTAAAGGTATATTTAGATAATTATTACTCCGATTATTTAAAATAATGAAAACAATTGCCATTATTGGCACAAATGGTTTACCAGCCAGGTATGGAGGGTTTGAGACCCTCGCCAATCATTTAGTCCAAAATTTTGATAAAAGCACACATGAAATTATTGTGTACTGCTCCAAAACACCCAAACATTTAAGGCATGAATTTTATAATGGCGCAAAGCTAGTTTATTTTCCTTTAAAGGCGAATGGCTGGCAATCTATGATTTATGATTTTATTACTATAATACATGCTTTCTTTAAAGCTAGCGATCTAATCATTTTAGGTTTTTCAGGAGCATTTGCCTTCCCACTTAATAAAATATTTAAGAAGAATATTATTTTTAATATTGGCGGCATAGAATGGGAAAAAGTAAGAGGCTCTAAACTTACTTCAAAACTTGAAATCTTATTAAAGAAATATATGGAAAAACTCTGCGTAACTAATTCCTGTACTGTTGTTATAGATAACCTCTATTTAGAAGATTATATTATAGATAAATATCAAAAAACACCTGTCCTTGCTGAATATGGCGGCGACCATGCACAGAGAATAGATGCAACAGATGAAATGAGTAATAAATATGCTTTTTTGAATACTGATTACGCTTTATCAGTGTCAAGAGCTCAGGAAGATATGAATATTCATATATTGATAGAAGCATATAAAAAGATTCCTCATAAACGCATTGTCATCATTTCAAACTGGCATATTACGAAATATGGTCAAAATCTGTTTAATGAAAATGCTGATAAATATGATAATATTATTTTACTTAGAGCGATATATAATTCAAAAGAATTAGATACAATCAGGAGTAAAACATCTTTATATATCCATACCCATTCACTTTGTGGAACTGCACCATCACTTGTGGAGGCAATGTCATTAAATATTCCTGTAATCTGTTTTGATGTCGCAGCAAACAGATTTACAACTGAAGATAAAACACTTTTTTTTAAAGATGCTTCTTCACTAACTCAAATCTTAGAAAGTCTAGACATTAATAAACTTTTTGAGATAAAAAATAAAATGTTTGAAATTTCTAAAAGAAGATATACTTGGAAGCGCATTTCAAAAGTTTATAAAAACAATTTATCCTAAAATAATATATGAAAATTTTAATTTATGGTTTTGGAAGAATGGGTTTAACTCATTTTTCTATTCTAAATGGAATAAATCCTAAAATTCAGTTTTCAGTAATAGAACCAAATAGACTTCTTAGGGTGCTCCTAAAGAAAAATATTAATGCAAGGTTTTATGCTGATGATACAAATTTAAAAGATGCCTTTGATGTTACTTTAATCACGACACCTCCGTCTATGCATCTTCAACTCCTTGAAAAAAGTTTAAAAAGGGGCGATAAAAAAATATTTGTTGAGAAACCCTTTGGAGGACATGCAAATATAAAGTTGAATCATATTTTACAACACAGAAATATTATTCATATTGGCTATGTACTTCGATTTAATTCATGTATTCAATGGGTCAAGAGTAATATTAATCCCCAAGATATTAAATCTATTCACGGTCAATATCTCAGCAATACTATTGAGAAAAAACCCTCAGGTTGGCGCAACGGTTCCTTTTCAGGGGTTTTAAACGAAATGGGATCTCATGTTATTGATTTGATCCAATATATAGTTGGAGATGATCAAATCGATGTTCTTAGCTCTAAAAAAGAATCTATAATATCTGATATAGATGATATTGTTGAAGCAACATTAAAAACAAAAAATGATATTTCTATATCTATGTATTTAAATTGGGTAAAAAAAGATATTAGAAAACCCGTTTTTGCTATAGAGATAGAAATGAAAGATAGTTATAAATACTCCATAGACCAACAGCAAGTAAATAAATATGATCGCAATGGAGAGTTTATAGAAAAAATATCTATTACAGATTTAACCAAAACTATTCCCTTTTATCTTAGAGGAGTGGATTTTACTGATCAAATGTTAGATTTGCTTGGAGAACAAAAAATAATGGCAAGTGTAAATGAAGCCTTAGTAGTAAATCAATTAATGAATAAAATTTTAAATAATGAAAGTAATACTCGGAGATAACCAGTTTTTTGGGGTCAATCACTTTGATCTTCAAAAAGGAGATAAAACAAAGTTAAAATTTGATACAACATCAAAAATTGAATCATTTATTAATGATTCCTTAGAAATTGGCCTTGATGGTTTTATGATAAACTCTAATGAAAAGGGGTACAAAATTGTAAATACTGCAAATTTTGATGATTCCAAAGAGATACATTACAGCATTCCCTATCCTCACAAATATGCTGGGATGGTTAACGAAAAAGGTATGCTCAGTTTATTTGAGCATGTCATCAAAAATACCTCATTTATAAAAAATGTTTTTGGAGGTATTAAGTTTTTATTTACGCAAGATCTAAAATGCATAGTTCCACTTGCTTTAAATTTAGAAGCTCCTAGAAACCTTAATAAAGGAAATTATATCTATATCCAAAATATTATTACTGACCTTCTATTAGGGATGGGAAGGGGTGATATTCTTATTGAATTTATTAAAAAGGTTACTAAAATGGGATACAAACCAGGGATTATCACATTAAATCCCATTATGCTTGATAAAGTTTTAGAAACTGAAAAAGAAGCTATATGGTTAAAAGATTTGGTTGTTTGTTTTAATATAAATAAAGAAGGTTTTAATGTATTTCCTTCCTTAGATATTATTGAGGATTTTATAAAATCCAGGCCTAAATATAAATTAATGGGAATGAGTGTTTTTGCCAGTGGCGCAGGAAATATTAATCAATCAATAAATTATATTAAAAAATTTGAATTAGATTATGTTGTCTTTGGAAGTTCGCAATTGGAAAATATAAAATCAAATTATAGTCTTCTCAAAAATTAACTATTTAAAAATATATAATGAAAGGAATAATATTAGCAGGAGGAAGAGGAACAAGACTACATCCAATAACAAAAGGCGTCTCTAAACAATTGTTGCCCGTATACGACAAGCCAATGATTTACTATCCATTGTCTGTTTTAATGCTGGCTGGAATTCAAGAAGTTTTAATTATTTCTACTCCAGAAGATTTACCGAATTTTAAAAAGCTTTTGGGTAACGGTTCTGAAATAGGCATCAGTTTAATTTATAAAGAACAGCCTAGTCCAGACGGCTTGGCACAAGCTTTTATTATCGGAGAGGATTTTATTGGAAACGATGATGTTTGTTTGGTTCTTGGGGATAATATTTTTTATGGTTATGGTTTCTCTGAAGTGTTGCTTAATGCTAAAAATAATGTAGCTCAAGGTAAATCAACAGTATTTGGATATTATGTAAATGATCCTGAGCGGTATGGAGTGGCTGAATTTGATGAAGAGGGGAATGTAATTTCAATAGAAGAAAAGCCATTGAATCCTAAATCAAATTTTGCGGTAGTTGGTTTGTATTTTTATACAAATAGTATTGTGCAAACAGTTAAAAAAATAAAACCATCCCCTAGAGGAGAATTGGAGATAACCTCTGTAAATCAAGAATATTTAAAACAAAAAACTTTAAAGGTAGAGTTATTAGGAAGAGGTTTTGCTTGGCTGGATACTGGAACGCATGAATCTTTAATGGAAGCAGGTCGGTTTATAGAGGCTATAGAAAAACGCCAGGGATTAAAAGTTGCCTGTTTAGAAGAAATTGCTTTTAGAATGAAGTATATAGATTTAGCTCAGGTAAAGAAGTTGGCAGAGTTACTTAAAGAAAATGACTATGGTAAGTATCTTTTAAATATAATCAAAGAGTAATGAAATTTATTAAAACTGAAATCCCAGATGTAATAATTATTGAACCTTCGGTTTTTGGAGATGAAAGAGGTTATTTCTTAGAATCTTTTAATTTGAAGAAATTTGAACAATCTATTTACTCAGTTAAATTCATTCAAGACAATGAATCCAAATCATCAAAAGGAGTTATAAGAGGCTTGCATTTTCAAATGCCTCCTTTCCATCAAGCAAAACTAGTACGTTGTGTAGATGGAAATGTGCTAGATGTTGCAGTTGATTTAAGGAAGGGATCTCCAACTTATAGTCATCATATTGCAGTGAAGTTAACCGGAAAAAATAAAAAGCAATTATTTATTCCTAGGGGATTTGCACATGGATTTTCTGTATTAAGTAAAACAGCGGTTTTAGCCTATAAAGTAGATAACGATTATGCCCCAAAATATGATGCTGGAATTAGATGGAATGATAAAAATTTAAATATAAATTGGGACTTTGAAGAAGGTGATGTACTTGTATCTAAAAAAGACAAGGCTTTGCCTTTTTTGTCTGAATTTAACACCCCTTTTAATTTTTAAAAAATGAATATATTAATTACAGGTTCAAACGGTCAATTAGGGTCAGAAATAAGAGACCTTTCAGTATTTTATAAAGAGGAAAATTTTATATTTAAAGACTTACCAGATTTAGATATTTGTAATTTTGATGAACTGCATAGCTTTATTATTAAAAATAATGTTACAGCAGTAATTAATTGCGCAGCATATACTTCAGTAGATAAGGCTGAAGAAGATGATCAGATTGCAAAAAAAGTAAATGAGGAAGGTGTGTCGAACATTGTAAGATCATTAAAGAAAGTTGATGGAAAGTTAATTCATATCTCAACTGACTATGTGTTTGATGGTAATCATTTTTTACCTTACAAAGAATCAGATTCAGTAAGCCCAATTGGAGTGTATGGTAAGACCAAAAGAGCAGGTGAACTTGCTGTTCTTAATAGTGATATAGATTCGATTGTTATAAGAACTTCGTGGCTGTATTCTAGTTATGGAAGTAATTTTGTTAAAACAATGCTGCTTCTTGGCTCTCAGAAAGAAAACTTAGAAGTCATTTTTGATCAAATGGGAACACCTACCTATGCAAGAGATTTGGCTAAAACTTGCTTAAAAATTCTTACTGGAGCTAATTCAGTAAAAATTAGTAAAAAAGGAAACTTGTATCATTTTTCTAATGAGGGCGTAGCTTCTTGGTATGATTTTGCTCTTGCTATTATGGAATTAGGCGAACAGAGTTGCAAAGTGAAACCAATACAAACGAAAGACTATCCTACTTTGGCAAAAAGACCCCATTTTTCTGTTTTAAATAAAATGAAAATAAAAACAGATTTTGATATTCAAATCCCCTATTGGAGAAGTTCTTTAAAGGAATGTATTAAAAAAATAAAGGATTAGATTATGAGGAATATATTAGTTACAGGTGGAGCTGGTTTTATTGGCTCACATTTGGTGAGGTTGCTGGTTAATAAATATCCTAATTATCGTATTATTAATATGGATGCCTTAACCTATGCGGGTAATTTAGTTAATTTAAAAGACATTGAAGCTCATGATAATTATAATTTTGTAAAATGTGATATATGTGACTTGAAGAAAGTCACTCAAGTTTTTGAAAGGCATGACATAGATTCAGTTATTCATTTAGCAGCAGAATCACATGTCGATCGCTCTATTGAAGATCCATTTTCATTTGCAGAGACCAATATTATGGGAACTTTGAGCCTGCTGCAGGCAGCAAAAGTATTTTGGGGTGCAAATTTTAAGAATAATTTGTTTTACCATGTTTCTACGGATGAAGTTTATGGTTCACTTGGTAAAAAAGGCTTTTTTACAGAAGAAACATCTTATGACCCACATTCTCCCTATTCTGCCTCTAAAGCATCTTCAGATCATTTTGTAAGAACCTATGCTTATACTTATGATTTGCCTATAGTAATTTCTAATTGTTCAAATAATTATGGCTCTTACCAGTTTCCAGAAAAACTTATACCATTATGTATTAATAATATTGTAAATAATAAACAGGTTCCTGTTTATGGAAGAGGAGAGAATGTGCGTGATTGGCTATTTGTTAACGATCACGTAAGAGCTATTGATGTAATATTTCATAAAGGAAAATTAGGACAAACTTATAATATTGGAGGATTCAACGAATGGAAAAATATTGACTTAATAAAAGTTATCATCAAAACTGTTGATCGTTTACTGGGAAGGAAGGCTGGCGCTTCTGAAAAATTAATCACTTATGTTGCTGATAGAGCTGGTCATGATTTTCGATATGCAATAGATTCTACAAAATTGAAAGAAGATTTGGGCTGGGAGCCCTCTTTGCAATTTGAAGAAGGAATTGAAAAAACAGTAGCTTGGTATCTTGAAAATAATCAATGGGTGGAAGAAGTAACATCGGGTGATTATCAGAAGTAGGATTAAAAAAATTTATTGGAACTAGGCTTGAATTTTTGAGATATTATTATTTTTAATATAAATTTCTTAATAAAAAAATTATTATTTCTTTTATTTTGTATAGATTTTTTCTTAAAGTTCTTTTATTAACAATATGGCATATATAATTAAAAAGAGTATTAAATAAAATGATTCATTTCAATAAATTAAATCAAAAAGTACCATATATGCTTTTTAAAATGAAATATGAAGAGGCCCTAGATGCAGGACAAAAAGGTATTGAGGCTATTTCAATTTCTTCATACAACACGGTAATAAATGAGGTTGATTCTAGGTATGTAAATCTTAAATTTATTTTAAATGATGAGTTTATTTTTTTTAGTAACTATAACTCTCCTAAAGCATCTTCTTTTAATTCTCATAGCCAAATAGCTGTATTGATATATTGGTCTAGTATTAATGTCCAGATTAGAATGAAAGCTAAAATAAAAAAAACTTCAAATGATTTCAATCAAAAATATTTTTTCGATAGATCAAAAGAAAAAAATGCTCTAGCTATATCATCCAACCAATCAAAGCCAATAGATTCTTATAACCAAGTTAAAAAAAATTATAATAAATCTTTTAAAAATGATAATTTAAAAAAATGTCCAGAGTTTTGGGGAGGCTATTCATTTACCCCTTATTATTTTGAATTCTGGGAAGGGAATGCGTCACGATTAAATAAAAGAGAAGCCTATGAAAGAAGTGATAATAGTTGGAAGCATCTTATTCTTCAGCCCTAGGTAAAATTTTATTGCGAAATAGGTTAATTAGTATAAAATCATCCTCACAAAATGATAAATATCAAACAATCACAAATTCAGAACATTACATTTAATAGTTAATGTTTATAATCTTTTTCATTACTCTAAAGGTACTCTCATAGCTTCTCAGAAAAAAAATATCACACCTATTAACGAAAAAATTCGAGCTAGCGAAGTTATGCTTATTGGATCAAACGGAGAAAAACAAGGATTGGTTGCCTTATCTGTAGCTTTGGAGTCAGCCAGAGTGTCATCCCTTGATTTGGTCCAGGTGTCTCCATCTGATGCATCACCTGTTGTGTGTAAGCTTTTAGATTATGGCAAGCATGTCTTTGATAAAAAGAAGAGCTTATCTTCTTCAAAGGTAAAAGTTAAGAGAAATACCACAAAAGAAATAAAATTTAGACCTTCTACAGATGTCGGCGACTATAATATTAAATTAAAAAAGGTTAAAAGCTTTATTCTTGACGGAGATAAGACTAAAATAAGCGTCCGATTTAGAGGTAGAGAGATACTGAACAGCGATATGGGTCTTAATTTATTGAATAGATTGAGAGATGAGCTAGAAGATATAGCTCAAGTAGATCAAGAGCCTTCATTGGAAGGCAGGCAGTTATTAATGGTTCTTTCTCCTTTGAAGAAGAAGTAAATATAAATTTTTATAAGAAGAATAATATGGGATATAAATTAAAAACACATTCTGGAGCTGCTAAGCGTTTTAAAAAAACAGGCTCATCTGTAAAAAGCAAAAGTGCAAACAGAAATCATATCCTAACTAAACAGTCTACAAAAAGAAAAAGACATAACAGAGGCTTAAATAAACTATCAGGTATAGTTCTTAAAATGGCTTCAAAATTAATAAGAAGGTAAATCATGCCAAGAACTACCAAATCAGTAACAGCAAAAGCAAAACATAAGAAAGTACTTAGTGCTACCAAAGGGCATTATGGTGCTAGAAGTAGATTATTTAGAACCGCTAAACAGTCTAATATTAAATCGTTACAATATGCTTTTCGAGATAGAAAGAATAAGAAAAGAGCATTCAGGGCACTTTGGATAGCAAGAATTAATGCTGGAGCTAGGCAGCTTGGTGTCTCTTACTCTGTACTTATAGATTCATTAGCTAAAAAAGATATCGTTTTAGATAGAAAAATTCTTTCTGATATAGCCATTACTGATAATGCAACTTTTGAGAAGATTGTAAAAACAGCTACTAGCTAGATATACTGGTTTTATGCCAGATCATAAGGACATTTTACCTCCAAAGCTAGTCAGAGACAGGGGCTCTCTTCACCCAATAAATCATATTAAAGACTCCATAATGGAGCTGTTAACCTCTTTTGGGTTTGAAATTGTTGATGGTCCTGAAATTGAAACAGAAGAATTTAATTTCGATATGCTCAATATAAAAAAATCTCATCCTGCAAGGCAAATGCATGACACTTTTTATGTTGAGAACAAGTCAAATCTACTACGAACTCATACTTCACCTGTTCAAATAAGAGGGATGCTTGAAAAAAAACCACCTTTAGCATTTATTTCTGGAGGCAAAGTTTATAGAAAGGATGATGATGCAACACACTTGCCAATGTTTCATCAGGTTGAAGGTATATATGTGGATGAAAATGTTAGTTTTGCACAGCTTAAAGATCTAATCTATAAAATTATCTACTCACTATTTGGTGAAGAAGTTGAGTTGAGGTTTAGGCCTTCATATTTTCCATTTACAGAGCCTTCAGCTGAGGTTGATATTTTATCAAAAGAAGGTAAGTGGCTTGAGATACTTGGGTGTGGGCTAGTAAATCCAGTTGTTCTTAAAAATTGCAATATTAATTCTGACAAATATAGCGGCTTGGCTTTCGGGCTTGGAATTGAAAGAATAGCTATGCTTAAGCATGGAGTGATGGACATAAGAGAATTTTATAAATCTAACTTAGATTTTTTGAGTCAGTTTAAATGAAAATAGCATATAGTCACCTAGCTCAACACATTGAAGAAAACCCGTGCATTGAGCAAATATCTGATAGTTTGTTTCAACTGGGCCATGAACACGAAATTGATGGTAGCATTTTTGATATGGAATTTACTCCCAACAGAGGGGATTGTTTATCTATAAATGGATTACTAAGAGATTTAGCAGTTTTTTATAAAGTAGACCTCAATCAAGAGGTGTTTACTGAACATTTAAATGAACTGCAGTTAGATTTTGAGAATTTATCAAAAAATATTTGCCCCAAAATATCTTTTCTTAAATTAGAAATTGATAAAGTTCCAGAAATATATAAAGGCTCTTTGAATGACTACTTTGAAGATCTAAGTTTGAATAAAAATAACTTCTTCACTGATATTTCTAATTACCTGTCCTATGAAACAGGTCAGCCAACTCATTGCTATGATGCAAATACAATTAATAGTAAGTTAATATTTCATGAATTAAAAAAAAATAAAGAGTTTGAAACATTGCTTGATAAGAAAATTACCCTTAAAAAAAAGAACTCAGTTTTTTCATTAAATAATGAGGTAATTAATCTCGCAGGAGTGGTTGGTGGAAAAAGCACTTCATGTTCAGCCAACACCAAGACAGTTATTATTGAATGTGCTTTCTTTAAGCCAGAAGCAATTATAGGCAAATCTGTAAAGTATGATATTCAGTCTGATGCAGCTCATAAATTTGAAAGGGGTGTTGACCCTGATTGCCAAGATAGAGTGCTAAGAAGATTCATAAAGCTTGTTAGTGAACACGCTAATATAAAAGATATGTCTATTATTTCCCATAAATATAAAGATTATCCAGCTCATCAGATACCTGTTAATGTTAAAAAAATAGGTCAGATTCTTGGAATTAATATTAATGAAAAAGTTTACTTAAGTTATCTTTCAAAACTTGGTTTAGTTTCAAATAAAGGTTTTATTACTGTTCCATCATATAGAAGCGATGTTAAAACTCAGAATGATTTAGCAGAAGAGGTCGCAAGAGTTATAGGCTATGACAACATCCCAACATCAGAGATAAGCATCCCAAAAAATAAGAATACAAGCCATAAAGACCTTGAAGATAAATTAAGATTTTTTCTTTTAGATAATGGTTTTTATGAGGTCATTAATTCCCCATTTGTTGGCTTTACTGCAGTAGAAGAAGCAATAAAGGTTGATAACCCGCTAGATTCAAATAGAGAATATCTTAGAACAAACATTACAAACTCCTTGATAGAAAACCTTTTATTTAATGAAAGAAGGCAAAAAGATTCAATCAAGCTTTTTGAGATATCAGATGTATATTCATCAAGCAATGGCATCAAGAAAAAAAGAAAACTATCTATTATTGCAAGTGGAAGAGTGGGCGAAAATTACAAAGATTTCTCAAAAAAAATCAATAAGAAATATCTGGAAATGCTATTTCAAGAAATTCTTCCAAATAAAGCATTTGATTTTAAAATAATCTCAAGAGAGTTATTAGATACAAAAATAAAGAATGAAATAGTCACCTTGGAAGTTGATATTAATAGTTTCCCCTCTGACATTCTTTTCTATAAAGAAGCATCTCAAGCTCCAAAAAACTTTGCTCAATATAGTCCTATATCTGATTTACCATCTTCTATTAAAGATATTTCATATTCAATTAAAGACTATAGCAAAACCAAAGAACTCCAGGATTTATTGCTAAATTACAAGTCTGATATTATCAAAAATATTTATATTTTTGATTACTTTAAAAATGAAAAAAAAGAAGAAATTAAAATTGGTTTCAGGTTTACATTTCAATCTAAAAAAGCAACTTTAAATTCAGCTGAAATCGAATTAGTCTATAATGACATAGTGAATAAATCTTTAAATATAAGTGGAATTTCAATTCCAGGATTGTAAATAGAAGTATGAATTTTAGTAAGGCTGATATAATAAAAAATATGAGTAAAAATTCTCTAGTGTCTGCTGGAGATGCCAGAAACATACTAGAATCTTTTTTATTTGTAATTAAAAATAAATCTAAATTAACATCGGTTAAATTAAGCAGTTTTGGTTCTTTTAGTTTTAAAAAAACACCTAAACGCCTTGGCAGGAACCCAAATACAAAAGATTCATATATAATACCTGAGCTAAATAAGTTAAATTTTAAACCCTCTAATAAAATAAAAGAGAATCTAAATTAATGAAAAAAATATTTCTATCTGCATTTCTTATAGTATCTACAGGACTCTATTCTCAAGAGTTAGATGAAGCATACTTAGCAAGTCTTCCTGCGAATGTTAGAGCGGATGTGTTGGATAAGATAGCTGATAGAGAGGTACAAGATACTGCAATCTACAGAAGACCATCCTCTATGATTAATAAGCCATCAAGCAGTTCCAAAAGATTTGGAGCACAGATATTTGATATGATGCAGACTTCGTTTATGCCTATAAATGAGCCTAATTTTGATAGCTCATATGTATTAGATTTTGGTGATACTTTAGAGATTCAGTTAGTGGGTCAACAAAACTCCATAGATAAATTATCTATTAAGCGAGATGGGTCTATTAATATCGAAGGAATAGGTAAAGTCTCCGTTGTAGGACTTACTTTAGAATCTGCAAGCAATCTTATTAAAAATAAAATTACTAATGCCTATATTGGAATAGAGGCATTTGTAACTCTCGTTAATATAAGAGATATTCAGGTTTTGATTACAGGAAATGCCTATAATCCAGGAATATATACATTAAATGGAAACTCAAACCTACTTCATGCTTTGAGTATGGCTGGAGGTGTTGATGATACTGGTAGTTATAGAAAAATTGACCTTATAAGGAATGATGAGGTTATAAAAACAATAGATTTATATGATATTTTTATTGATGGAAAATCAGGTTTTGGAGACAGATTAAGATCAGGTGACACTATATTAGTTAGACCTTCCATAAAAATGGTTACTCTCTCAGGTGCTATAAAAAGACCGGGATTATATGAACTTAAAGAGGATGATAACTTTTCTGACCTACTTAAATATGGAATTGGGTTTGCAGATAATGCTGATTTGCAATCTTTGAGAGTAGAAAGACCGATTGGAGAACTAACTACATTTATAGATATAGTTGACTTAAAGAAAATTAACTCTATTGAAGTTCAATCTAGTGATAATCTGAATGTTAAGGCCTTCGAGAGAAGGACTGCAAATATAAGGGGTGCTGTGAATAGGCCTGGAACTTATACTATAGCTGAAGGTGAGACCTTATCTTCACTTGTCAAGAAAGCTGATGGCTATAAAGACAATGCTTATCCATTTGGCGGGGTACTTAATAATAATAGAGCTTTAGCACTTAACAATATAGCCAAACAAAAGCTATATACGTCATTTGTGCAAAAGTTGATTACAAAAGGGGATCAATTATTTGCATCTGAATCCTTGCCATATATTTTAAGTGAACTAAAAAGTTCTGAAGTGACCGGAAGAATTATGGCAGAATTTGATCTTGATGTTATTGAAGCAAACCCCAATTTAGATACAACTATTGATAATGGGGATCAAATAATAATACCCATTAAAGCTGAGCAAGTTTATATTTTTGGAGAGATAAACCAAATTGGAGCAGTAAGATATAAGCCTTCTAAAGATATTGATTATTATATTTCATCAGTTGGTGGGTTATTAGAGAGTTCAGATGCAAAAAACATATTTGTTGTTCACCCCAATGGTGAAATAAATAAATTAAATAATGTTAATAGGCTTTCTCTGTTTAATAATAGAAGTAATGATATTCCTATATACCCAGGAAGTGTTATCTATATTCCTCGTGAGGTTAAATCACAAGATGCTGAAATGATTGCTTCAATATGGGCTCCAATTGTAAGCTCTACGGCTACAAGTTTAGCCGCCTTGAGTGTTCTAAATAAACAATAGAGTATGCGGTTTTTTTTTCATTAATTTTTACCATTTCAGTTAGCGCTAATTACTATGAAGATTTTAATATCTCACATAATTCATTTGGCCAGATAGGGTTAATACAAACGCCAACAGCAGATTTCAAACAAGAGGGATCTATTTCATTAACCCTTAACAAAAATGATATTTGGAAATATGGTACTCTTTCTGTAGCACCATTTAACTGGCTTGAAGCTAGCTATTTTTACTATCGGCCATCAGATTTGATATGGCTAGGAAATGACCCTGGTCTCTATTTAGATAAAGGTTTTAATGTAAAGTTTAAATACAAACCAAAAAATAATAACATGCCTAATTTAGCAATTGGACTTGATGATTTTGCAGGGACTGGTTTTTTTACAAGAGAATATATTGTAGCAACTCAAAACTTGAGAGATATAAAAGTTACTGCTGGTTTGGGGTGGGGTAAATTCACAGGAAATAATAGTTTTGATAATCCACTTTCTTTTTTATCAAATAAATTTAATTTAAGACCTAGGATCTCAGGTAACCAGGATAGAGGAGGAACTCCATCTTATGATCAATGGTTTCGAGGCGATACAGCATTGTTTGGTGGTTTAGAATATTTTGTACCTAATCAAAATGGATTGAGTATTAAATTAGAATATGACCCATTTAATTACTTAGATTTTTCTGCTCAAAACAGGATCGATGCTTCATTTGATCTTAGAAAGAAAGAATCGAATATTAATATAGGCCTTAGTTACCCATTCAATAAATTTTTAACTATTGATGCATCTTTTATTAAAGGCAATACTTTTAATTTAAGCTTTACCATCGGCACTACCTTTAATGATCAACTAAGTAAAAAACAAAAATTTGACCCATCTCTTGATATTAAAGAAAATAAAGAACATTCAAAAATAGCCTTTTATGAAAGCATATTGCTTAATTTAAATAACAATAATTTATTTTTACAAACAGCTACCCTTGAAGAAAATGAATTAGATGTTTCTATTTCAACTTCTCAACATAGAAATGCTATCAGATCATCATCTTATGCAGCATCAATCGTTCAAGAAGTTGCTGAAAAACATGAAATGGATGTCAATCAAATTAATATTAGTCATATAAATGCAGGAATTGAGTTAAATAATATTAAATACATAGCTAATCATATTAATAATGATAATTTACCTATTGAATTATTAATAAGAAATACTGTTCTTGAATCGGCCGATCCTGTCGGGTTTAAGAGAGATGAATTTAAACCAAATATTGATTTTCCTGTAATTTTCTCATCTATTAGCCCTGCTTTAGTAACTCACATTGGAAATCCTGAAAAATTCTTTTTTGGAGGTGTTAATTTACAACATATAAGCGAAATTCAATTTAGTAGAAATTTATTATTGAGTACTGAGTTAAATGCAAGAGTTTATGGTAATTTTGAAAGTACTGTGTCTGGACCAGGTTCTGTTATGGAGCATGTCAGAACAGATTTAGTTGAGTATCTAAAAGAAGATGATATGGTTATATCAAGAATGCAATTAGACTATGTTTGGTCACCAAGAAAAAATACCTATGCAAAGCTTAGTGGCGGTATATATGAAACTATGTTTGCTGGATATGGAGTTGAAACTTTATACAAACCATTTGATAAAAACTATAGTTTAGGGTTTGAAATATTTCATGTAAAG